>Ga0272443_10000270_pt1 | contig 97835 bp, 71 predicted proteins | sample SSMAcet12_FD_193581 | JGI IMG/M metagenome (GOLD analysis project Ga0272443, IMG submission 193581) | Marine sediment archaeal communities from Little Sippewissett salt marsh, Falmouth, MA, United States - SSM-Acet-12 | ecosystem: Environmental > Aquatic > Marine > Wetlands > Sediment ... | reverse complement strand
CAAAGTACTACGATCATCATCCCTCAGCTCGATGGCCTTCACTCTTCTTCCCATAACACACCTCCTCGGGAAGAAGTATAATCAATCTATATACAGAACGCTACACTAGTAGTCTTCATTGTGGCTACAGCATTCGTGCTTTATGTATCTGCTGTTGGCATATACTATTTTGAGCATGAAGTTCAACCAGATCAATTCGCTTCCGTATTTGACTGCCTCTGGTGGGCAGTAGCTACACTCACAACTGTAGGATATGGAGATGTCTACCCTATCACTGTAGGGGGAAAGATATTCACGTTCGCGATGCTTCTCATTGGACTCGGAATTGTGGCAGTTCCAACGGGACTGATTGCATCTTCTCTCACAAAAGTGATATCGGAAGAGAAATGTAATACTCAATCACAGCGAAGTAATCAGAACAAGTTTTGTTAGAAGTCAAACTACATACCAAGACTGCAATCGATCTTCTCGCCCGGTGCCTCACAGTTTGCCCTGATGCCCCGCAGCTTGATGGAAATGGTATGTAGCAGCTTTATACTGTCACCCTATACTATCAAGATTGATACAAATGATATGCTTAGCAGAGATTCGGTATTAGGCGATCTCAATCCTGATGTTGGGTATCAGTATCAGGATCGGTGCCAGCGTCTGGCTCCGGTGTCTGCCCGAGGACTACCGGTAGTCTGATTGTGAAGGTCGTACCCTCGCCCTGTTCGCTTTTCACGTCGATATTGCCGTTGTGGCTTTCAATAATACGATACGCAATCGACAATCCCAACCCGACACCCTTGCCAACCTCCTGTGCGGTATAAAACGGATTGAATATATTCTGGATTATGCTCTCCGGTATGCCCTCACCGGTATCTGCAATTTCTATATTGATGTTGTTATCCTTAAAACCGGTCCTAATAGAGATTGTACCGCCGGGTTCGATTGTCTGGCATGCATTGAGAATCAGGTTGATGAACATCTGCTGCAACTGCTGAGGATTGGCGAATGTCATTGGCAGACGATTAAAGTTCTTTACAACACGCCCCTCTCTCTGGCTGATTTCATTCTCAAGCAACAGAAGAGCCGATTCAATCTCCGCATTAATATCAATGAAGCGCCGTAAGCCATCGTTCGATGTGGCAAACAACAGCAGATCGGATACTACTGTTTTTATCCGGCTCAAACCATTCAACGATTCCTCGATGATCTCCGGTAAATCACCCTTCAAGGAATGATAATCACTACTATTGATAATTTGTTGTACGTTTTCCATTATCTCCTGTGGCAGCACATCTTCCTGCTTGACATTCGCCACAAGTTTCTCCATCGAATCGATATAGCCAAAAAATCCGGCAACATATCTACTGATAACGGACAGGTTACTCAAAATGTATGCCGTTGGATTACTGATCTCGTTAGAGACTCCTGAGGATAGTTGACCAATGCCCGAAAGCTTTTCAGCGCGGGCAAGCTGGTCCTGCGTCAGCTTCAGTTTGTTCATCGCATCCCTCAGCGCGTCATAAGCTCTCTCCCGCTCCTCAACGATTCTACACAGCTCTATCCCCGCAACGATTTCGTTGTGATGATCCCGAAGCACTGATGCGATATTTTCAAACCGGAAGGGAAGGCCATCTTTCGTAATCCCAACCCGCAGGGCTTTTGTCACCTCTCCTGTCCGATAAGCCTCAACAATCGGACAACCCTCACATACCGTACTTCGCTTTTCATAGATATTGTAGCAGTAGTCACCGACATGTGATCCGAAATTGTCTATCATGAATTTATTCTGATATACAATCCGCATATTCAGGTCCTGAATACTGAGACCATCCCCCATTGATGCCATGATATTGGTCAGGATGCTGGACGGATTGTCCAAGAGCTTCCTTGCCGCTTCAAAACAATCTGTTCGGAAATTATCACTCGGCAATGTGCTGCTTTTCGTTTTCATATTTTCCGTTTCTCCCAAAACATTGCACATGTAGTAGAATTGAGGCTAAACAGTAAATAGACTGATCTGTACCCCCTGGGCATAATTTGGAGAATCTGTCCAAACTTCTGCAAGTATCCGGAGAGCACTACCCTAACACAAGAATAGTCCTTGTTCAAAGAGTTATTGCACTATCCCGTTTATTTAATCGGCAAAAACAGATCAGTGTCCATTTCTTTCTATTAGATCAGTCTGAATTAACTGCCCAAAGGGTCTTTTCCATGTTCTACTTCTCATATAAAACCCACATATCATAAATGAAGATATCGGATACCATAGATATTGTTGCGAAATGGACAGGATGTTGCATATTGATACGACCAATTGATACCTCTATAACGGGAGATTCAACCAATATGGAGACCATCCTGTGACAACGCTTGAAGAAAGACTCGACAATCTGTCCGGAGGTCAGATTCTTGATGTTGCCACCGCAGGTGGCTGGTTTATCAAAAAGCTCAAGGATGTGTTTACAAACATCGACGAGGTTATCGGAATAGACATCTCTGATAAGGATTTCGAAGATGCTCGCGAGAGATTCCGGGACGATCCGATCAGGTTTGTTGTCATGGACGGTGCGAAGCTTGAATTTGCAGACAGATCATTCGACACCGTATCAATGGCCGCCGGTATGCATCATCTGGTTGATATTCCGGTTGTTCTATCGGAAATGATGAGAGTACTGAAACCCGGTGGGATGTTCATCCTGCGTGAGATGTATCGCGATGGTCTGAATGAAAAACAGATTACCGACCTCCTTCAGCATGACTGGTATGCGAAGATCGATCTTCTAATCGGGAGACCGCACTACCCCTCACTGACCCGGCAAAAGATTATCGACTATGCAAAAGCCCTCGGTCTAAGCAGGTATGAAAAATTTGAGCATCAATTCGATGATTGCCCAAGATCAAAGGAAGAGACGATTGAAAGGGAAATTTCCGAGATGGATGAACACCTGGCAAAAGTCAAAGAGCATCCACAATATGACGAGTTGGAAATAGAACGAAACGAGATTGTTAACCGCCTTCGGACAGTGGGTGTTTCATGCCAGGCATCGCTGGATATTTTGGGGATTAAGTAGTAATCTCAATACAGATTCACAAGGTTTACGATGATCTCCCGGTTTCTGGATCCCGCCATTCATCTTCCAGAATCGACATACTGTACCAGCTGATATAGCCCGAAGATGTTTTGGTGGCTTCCCTCATTAGCCCCTCAATCTGAAATCCGGCTTTCTTATAGCAAGCGATTGCCCCATAATTGTCATCATCAACGAACAGTTGAACACGATGGAGATTCAGATCATCAAAACATATTTTCAGGAATAGCTTAAGGCTCTCCGTACCGATTCCCGAGTCCCGAAGATCCGGATCACCAACTACAATCTGTCCAATATGCGCCAGATTATTATCCCAGACTACGGTGGCATGGATCATACCCACCAACGCTGAATCTGATGACCGGACTATTCGGTATCCCAATGATATGGGTTTTTCATCCTTATACGATGAGAGCAATTGTTTGAGTTGTTCCTCATCAACCGGTGCACGGAATATCCTGAATACATCAGGATCTATCCACGGTAGTATCCGGGGCAAATCACTCGGTTCAAGTGCTTCAAGTCTAATGCTAGTGATGCTATTTATTGGATTTCCTTTCAATGCACACTATACACGTCTATTGACAACTCACATAATTTCTGGAAGTTATTTAGATTGCACCCTACAATATAATTCCAATATATATTTGTAAACATCAATTACGAAGCTTAGTGGATAGAATTCTTCCGCTATTATGCAGGCTAATTATCCCACACACGAATTTTGAATATTTTTGTCACTTGCTGGTATATTATACGTAGGAGGTAATATGTCATACGTACCGATTATAGCAGCCACACATGCGGCTAAAGCTGCCAGACAACGGCGTGAAGAGGAAGAGAATATGGCCGAATACAGCAAAGATGACCTTGATGGCTGGGAGTTCAAGATTATGCGCTCAGCTTTCGGCAAGTTTCGCAATCCGGACTTCGTGCGGGAACTCTGTGCCGAGGAAGCCAAATCCGGCTGGGAGTTAGTCGAGAAATTCGATGATAATCGAATTCGGTTCAAACGGCGTACCGACCGTCGTTCCATGGATTCACACCATGAACGTAATCCATATCGAACCTCGGCAGACACCGGTGCGAGCGTAATACTGTGGGCTGCACTCGGAATCATACTGGTGCTGTTAGGTATCGGTGCGGCATTGCTTGCCAGCTTTTCATCGGGCCAGACTGAATGGACATCGCTTGGTATTGTATTTCTGGTCATAATACTGCTTGCGGTTGTAGTAGTAGCGAGACGCGTCTCGGGTCGGCGGGTGCGTTAGATGGTTGGCAGAGCTATTCAGTGATTAGTCACAAATGAAATGTTAGGATTAATGAAATGGCAGATAGCAAAAACCTAAAGATACAGTTCGTTTCAGATGACCTCGTTCAACAGATAATCGACGGCAGGAAAACCGCAAGCGTTGTCAAAATCGACGAGGTCGATGTCACCGAGGATGAGTATAACGATGCTCTCGTGGTTGGCAGACTCTATGATGTTTACGACAGTGAGCCTATGAAGAGAGCGACTATTCGTATAGTTGTTATGGAATTGTGCCGCTGGGACAATATCCCTGAGAGACTATGGCGCGGAGAGACCAATATCGACGCCGATGAATTCAGGGAAGATCACAGAGAGTATTTCAACAACCCGGCGGATGATTTTGAATTTGTTGCCTATTATTTTGTTCTGGTCCACTAATAGTCTGCCATTGTCATCAATTTACAAGCCACATAAATCAACAGAATCATAAGATGCTGACTTGCAAACTACCGCAATTACTGAACCACAAGAGACCACCTTACCTTTAAAGCGACTTGTTGAAAAAGCCAACTCAGCGAAGTTCAGTCAGATCCTGCCCGGCAGCCACCGGACAGGATCCGGCGTAACGGACTTTTTCAACATGCCTTAAAGCAGGGAGAGACCTTTTAGGTTCCAAGTCCCATTCCAATCCCACTTCCATCTTGACTTGGATAACCTGGTCGACTATACTTCTTATAGTTCTATTTCGGTACATTTGCTACTCCGAGTCGTCACCCAATAATAGGTCCATACTTCTTTATACCTGGAAGTATGTCATGGAATAACATGACCTTTATCTGTACGGATTCATACCCAGCACCCCAAACGGAGCCAGAGTATCGGATAGTTGATTTTTGAAGTGTTTTCCACAACCTGCATGGTGCACTGATGACTTTTGATGCAGGAAATAAACACCGTAGCGAAAGGAGTGTGAGAATGAATATGCGATTGATTCAAGCATCTACATATACATAGTGCCATGATAATAAGGAGATTATTCATGAAGTACATAATTGCTATTAGTGCAATATTTCTCTTGATGTGCGTATCTCTTCACGGGACAACATACACAGTTAAACCTGACGGTACCGGGAGTTTTCCAACAATTCAGGCAGCGATTGACGCTGTGGTTGCCGGCGATAGCATAGTACTCACGAATGGAATATTCATTGGTAATGGTAATCGAGATATCGACTTTAAGGGTAAAGCGATAACTGTCTGCTCACAGAGCCATGATCCGACTCTCTGCACTATTGATTGTCAAGCCACCGCTTCAAATCAACATAACGGCTTTAATTTCTGGACAAATGAAGGACCCTCCTCGGTCCTTGAGGGTATTGGTATTATCGGCGCGTATCAATGGGGTGGAGGTATTTTCTGCCAAGCCGCTTCCCCTACGATAGTTAACTGTATATTTATGTCCAATTCATCCGACTGGGGCGGCGCCGGAATGTATATCCATTACTATTCGTCACCGATGATAGCGGACTGCCGGTTTATCGCCAACACTGTGGATTCCTCGGGTGGTGACGGTGCCGGTGTCTACACAGATTGGTGGTCTACTCCAACCTTTGAATCCTGTTTCTTTGAAGGGAACGTTGTTCGGGATGATGGCGGGGGACTCTTCAGTACCGAAAACGCCGTTCCCAGGATATTCAATTGCACATTTCGGTTTAATGATGTCGACTCGGGTGATGGCGGAGGAGTCCACATAGAGATAGTCCCACCCGATTCTGTGGTTGAAATCTTCAGTACTTTCTTCGAGGAAAACCACGCATTGGTATATGGGGGTGGCGGCTTGTTCTGCTCGGATGCCAGCATTTCACTCCTGGACTGTCATTTCATCGGAAATGCAGCATTTTATCCGGGTGGAGGGATCTGCGCAGAAAACTCATCACTTGCACTTGAGTTGGTTGAGTTCATCGGTAATCAGGCTATAACAGGTCTTGGTGGCGCCATGGTGTGCTTTTATGTGACTCCGCTGACTCTGACTGCCTGCAATTTCATGAACAACAATTCGGGTGATGATGGTGCAGGAATGTGTTGCATAGAATCCACACCGGTTCTTGTGGACTGCAACTTCGAGGAAAACACAAACACTGTGCACGGTGGTGGTATAGCGAGTATGGGGAATTCCGTCAGTCAGTTGACCAACTGTACATTCTATAACAACTCGGCCGGTGAAGGGGGCGGAATGAGCTGCCATAATAACAGCCCGGCTCAAATGACCGAGTGTACCTTCTCCGGCAATACATCCCTGAATGATGGCGGTGGCTTTTTCTGCTGGAAATTATCTGATCCTACAATGAACTATTGTACATTTGCAGAAAATTCGTCGGGAAACCGTGGCGGAGCTATCTGCGTGGACACATCCACAGCCATACTCACCAACTGCACTGTAACCGACAACTCAGCGATAGATGGCGGAGGACTGGCTCTGTTGCGTTCCCCATCTGCGACAATCGACTACTCAATTATTTCATTCAGCACTCAGGGTGAAGCGGTCTATTGCAGCCTTTCAGCCGGAGCGACACTTGCCTGTTCCGATGTCTACGGCAATACCGGTGGCGATTACGTTGGATGTATCGCGGGGCAGAATGGTGTGAGTGGAAACATATCTTCAAACCCAATCTTCTGCCTGAGTATGAATCCCACCGATCCTTACTCTATACACTCGAGTTCGCCGTGTGCACCGGCTAACAATAGCTGCGCTGCTTTGATGGGTGCTCATGGAGTCGGTTGCACGGGCAGCATTCCGTGCGAAATCCCGAATAACAGCTTTGAGGATGGAGTGCTCGGAGATATGCCAACCGAATGGGATCAAGTGGACTCAGCTATCGGTCCCGGTGTAACAACCTGGCATGACGCATACTCCGTTGACACTCGATACTTCGACCAGGAGCGGTCGCTGTACATGTATGCCAAGTGTAAAGACGGTTCCACCTCCGGAAGTTACACCGCTCTCACGTACGCATGGATGGAGGATTGGATCAACTGCCCGGATCTGGACAGCATCTGGTTACGAATCCGTAATATTAGCACTACCCATACTACTTACTGGGGATGGGGAACTCACATACTCGTAGGTTTCACCGATGGAGTGGATACTCTATTCGCATCCTCTCTATTCGACAGAGGGGAGGGCTACGATAACAACTGGTATGATACATTATTCACAGGTGCAGATTCAGTACAGTGGTTCGAATATGCAAGAGAAATCCCCACAGATATAGACAAGACTCACATGAAGATCTGCGTAAGATGCCATGCTGGAGGCTGGTCGTGGTACGGTTATGAAACCACTCTATCATTCTATGTGGACTTGATTAACACGACCGGCTCATATATATGTGGTGATGCTGACGCCAGTGGTTTTGTTGATATTGATGATGTGGTATATCTGATAAACTATGTTTTCACGGGCGGTCCTGAACCGATACCACTTGATTGTGGTAATGTCGATTGTGAGGGTGTAATCGACATAGACGATATCGTGTACCTGATCGATTACCTGTTCATGGGAGGGTATACTCCCTGTGATCCAAACGGAGATGGAACACCAGACTGCTGATTCACAATTCACCTCCACACAAACATACAGGATTTACCACAGGACGGGAGCCTACCGGCTCCCGTCTTATTGCTTATTGCTAATTTGATTCTCCAAGGTTACTCTGCACGGTTATACGGCTGGTTCGACCCTCGATACCGGCTGTGTTGACCGCCTTTGCCTCAATCGTATTCGCATCGTCATGCAATACCCATGAGATTGTATCTGCCGACTCCCCCCACTCATCACCGTCGATTTGCACCACGAAACGGTCAAAATACGGCATCGTGTGTGAGAGGATAACGGTCATATTGCCAAGCGAATCCGCATTATCATTTCTCAGGGTAATCGTGGTCTGGTTTAGACGGGGGTACACCCTGTCAAACTGATCCGTGACATCGAGATTCTGCGGATACAATTGATAGATCAACTCGGGTGCAATCCCATCCGAGACAAGCTGAATACTCTCACCCATCCAGTAGTTTGTTACACGATAGAAGTAGACACTCCATAGCGGTTTTGCGGCAACATAATCCTGCCCTTCGTGTTGCCCCACGAAATCCAGTTCATCTTCACGACCATCAATGAACAACCGATGGCATTCGTAAGCACTTAAAGGAGTACCGTCATGTTCCCACCATGCGTTATTTTGAACATCGAGCAATATCCATTTCTGATATTGATTGCTCCAGACCTCGACGCAACCATGCCCTCCCCCCATATAGTAGGCGGCATCCTCGGTTCTCAATCCGACGAAGCGTATCGGGTATCCGAGTGATCGCATGCAGCCGATGAGAACATCAGCGTAGTTGGCACAGCAGAACCGTTTGCCTTTCTCCACCTCTCTCAGGATGGAGAGCGCATTGCGCTCTGGAGCCATCTTGCTGCCGTCATGCTTCCATCGGGTGGCAACCCAGTTGAGAAGTCTCTTCATCCTGTCAAATTCGGTACCATCGTTACCGATAACCTCGTGTAGTTTGTATTCTGTTCGAAGGGTATCCATCTGGGGATTATCAATGTCTCTCCAGTCGTATTCCGATATTTCAAGAGGACCGTTATAATTATCATATTCTGAGATATATATTGGAGTCTTTCTCCTGATCTCTTCGGATTTTACCGATTTCACTCTTGAGATTATATTATCAAATCGGGATTTATTGTTTTCCCGCAGGAAATCGAAATCAGAATCGGCGTTCATCTGGCGGTAGTCGGTATAACCGGTGGCAGCGGCACTGTCGAGATACTCGAAAGCCTTTTCGGCTTCACCGAGCAAAGAATATCCACAGCTTATAGCATAGAAGATATTGGATTTCCAGTCTTTGATTTCAGGATATGACACAGCCTCTAGAAAAGACTCAACAGCCTTTTCATAATCCTTGTCGTTAAATGCCTCGTTGCCTTCGTTACACAGGTCCTGAGCCTTTTGGAATGAACTGTCATCCTGAGCGGATATAATTCCGCAAAAGAGAATAGCAAGACATAAGAGAGATACTGCAGGCGCTCTCATAGCAAACATCCTTTCGCATTTCATTTTCGGATTACACTAATATACGCAAATGCGACTGAATTTGTTACGTATCTTTTGCCACAGATACATACTGTTCAAACCTGATGTCATTTGTATGGCAAAACCATAAAGCATGCTCGCTAACAATTTGTAAACCAGCCAAAGCTTTCAATTTGATTTTCAAGGCACCTTGTTCGTCTGTAATTACAGAGTCCGGTTCCACATTCAGTAATGGGGGGAATATGAAAAGGTCCAGTTTACTAATAACATTGACAGGTGTGTTAGTATTTGCATTGGGATCAGGTAATATCATCAAGGCCGGTGACATTTACCTTGATGGAGTACGTAATATCGCTTCAGCCGACAAACGTGACTATTTCCTGACTATAATCCAGGTCGCGGAAATAGTGGATGAAGATCTATATGAACAACTGCGATCAATGAATCCTGTAACTGACAGCTCTTCTATCGCTGAAATCTTCGAAAACTGGAAAAGAGAGATGGATTATCGCTATAATCCGGAGACACCCTATAAGAACGAATATGATTCCGTGCTGCAAGAGAGAATTCAGCACTGTGATGATACAGGCTACCGTTACTACTGGCCATCGGGAATCTGGGAATGGGATGAACGCGCGGTCCTGGTATTGAAATACGGACCACCCGATATTGAGCGATGGTTGGGAGTATTTGATTGCTATCCCTCACCTAATACGAATTGTGTACGCTATCTAATGGAGTGGTATGCTCCATATCGTGAGTTTGTTTTACAGGATCGAAAGCCGGGAAGACACCCTTCATCCGTTATCCCGGTTGCACACGAAGTGGAAATAGCTGGCGATGCTACGCACTATGCAGCTCGGAAAAGCAGAGAAATTATCGAAGAGGTATATATCGCTCAACCTCACTACATCCCGCACCCGGAAACAGAAAAAATAATCAAATCCAGAGTACGGGATTTGATCTTCCCTGACCATAACGATAACTACTCAGTCTGGATTGCATCCATGACACGGGGGGATCAGTTCTCAAGAAATGGTGACAGCACATTTTCCTGTGAACTTGTTATCTATGACTCACTGCATGAACCGGTTTATCAGGAGGTCAGTCAACCCCACAATCTGGCGGTTTTATCAGGTATAAAGGCAAAGGAGATCTGGTATCCTGACTGCTTGGGGGGTGTGATTCTGCCCGCCGGATATTACGAGGCGGTTTTACTTATTCGTGAGCATGATACGAAAAACCTGGGCAAGTATCTTCTACAATTCACTCTACCGAGTGATCGAGCTTCGGATGGCATGAGCGACATTATGTTATACAGCCAGAGTAAACCGACCAGTAACAGCAAACTGATCAGACGGAATGGCAGCTTATTCGTCCCATACCTGCTTGGCTTAACTCCCGGTGAGGAATTCAAATTCTACATTGAGATAGAACCCATACCTGTTTCTGAACGGTATGAGTGGACACTATCAGGAACATTACACCCTGTTAACGAGGATGCAAAAGAGATCATTGACATTAGTCCGGCTCAGAAATACTGGGATGAATTCGGAAGAGAAGATACATTGGCCGGGGAGAAATTGCGTAAGGAATACGAAAAATGGGAAAAGAAGAGAGCAAAGAAAAATTCAAAGACTCCTGTATATTTCGTATACAGCTTCTATGAATCGACAGACTCTCCTATTCGAAAACTGACTGGATTGGCACGATTACCAGATGATCTGCCTAAAGGGAATTATTCCTTTGTACTTGAAATAAACGAATTGCATACAAGCACTAACTGCATGGCCTATTATCGCCTTGAGGTCAGATAGCGATCTTCAGAATTCGGGACTATATCCTCCCGCTTGTAACTGAAATGTAACAAGACGATTGTAGGGATTGTGTCTTATTCAGTCTCAATGTTGTTTATCAGCGGGAGTTTAACTTCTCGTTCAGCCTCCTTTTCATTACCGCTACCGTAGCACTATCACCTTCCTGGAGTTGCGGGTAACTCTCTGCTCGATCAAGAAGCGATTTTGCTTTTGAATACCTTTTCATAATAATGCACGCCGCAGCGTAGTCGGTAAGAAGCTGTATGTTGTCCGGGTAGGATGTTATCAATGAGGTAAGATATTCTTCCACTGCGTCCGGGTCACTCCTGAGACGAGACACGACCCAGTCCATCGCCTTGATATAGCGATCATTCGGGTATTTCCTGATGGCTTTTTTCACCGATTGCTCCAATTTCTCGATATCACCATACTGAAGTCTGTATCGAAGAGCTCTACCCAATTGGTCGACTCCTGTGGCAGGGATGTTATCGAGTCTGTCGAGTGCCCACAACAGCTCTTCCCTCTTATCAGAGAAATGACATCCAAGAGCATACATCAACAACGCCCCCGGATCATCCGGATCGGCTTTCACTCGCAATAGTGCAGCTCGTTCCATCTCCTCATAATCCTTGAAATTATCTTCGATGTAAAATGCCCACTGCTTGAGAAGGTAACCGTCATAGTACTCCGGGGTATAATGAACATCCCGGGCAATAGCCCGCTTCATAAGGTCCTTCGCCAACACCGGTCTGGTATTGGATATAACCCAGGGAACCGTATGAGCAATAAGGATAGCGATAGAGATAATGATGACAACAGCGCGGTCTTTCTTATCATCCAATACAGTACGTACAAGTGATACCGCAAGGAATGCAAGAGGTAGACCATAGAGTGAGAGCAGGTCCCAGTCACGGACTGCGCCGAGAATCGGATCAACTGCTACCAACACAAATAGCCCACCCAGCGCGCACAAACCAGGGAAGATAAATTCCGGACGCTGCCATTTGTTTTTACCGCGCTTTGTAATTAGAACACCGAGTGTCAGAATCAACGGTATGGGAGCGACGAGAAGCAATTCTTTTGCAATATCGTACAGGTGATTTATAGAGAGAAGCGAATACGGATTCGTCGCAGTTGGTATAAGGGGTACAAATATGCGGTTGCCTTCAAATTTGAAATAGTACACTGCCGCCAGTATCAATGCTATTGATACTATAATAACACTCACAGACTTATAGATAGCATTGCCGGTTCGTTTACTGTGCAGGATCAGCAAATAGATCACACCCGGAAGGAAAAACCACGCGGTGAGATGAAATATACCAGAGACTACGAAAAAGCCAATTGCCAACCCAAGCTGTTTCCGGTCGGAGGCATACCGGTATCCGAACAGAAGAAAGAGAGATGATAGTGCAGCCATGATGGCGTAGCTCTCCACATATCCAAAGAAGAACTGAATCTGCGCAAGTCCTGTCACTATAAGCCACGCTGCAACAGATGTTATCCTGTCACCCCTTAACTCTCGAATAAATAGATATACAGCGGCAAGGAATACTATACCGGACGCAATACCGGTTATTAAATATGATACTTCTGCGCTTTCCACGAGTTTAAACAACAACCTGTGCGCGAGTAAATCAACATACTCGGTCGGCCAGAAATCTATCGGCTGCTGCATCATCTGGACACGTTTATAGCCGTCACCGAGAAGCAAATTCCCGGAACGCCCAGCATAGAACAGTACAACAGCAACTACTGCTAAGACTGCGAGTATTACTATATTCGGACCTCGTCTACCAGAAACTCCTGGAAACCTATCAAACATCCATGACACGGTTCTGGCAGGAAGCCAGATGAGGATAAATGCCAATACTATGATTCCAACTGCAACTTCATTGGGGAAGATCGACAGATGGTATATCCCCCAATAGTCGATATATCCGGTACCGGCAAGTAGTGTCAATAACAGATAAAATGATACGGTAATCCGCAGTTATAGATTAACGGTAGATGTCATTCTGTTTGCTGAAGGATTCGCCTTGCTCAACTTCCTACCTGTGCTGTTCGATGAGTCTCTGTATCAGGGCTGCTGAGTCCGGTTTGTTCTCGTGATCGTAGATAGCTTTCAAGCCCTGATATGGCGCTATCCATATCGAGTCAATCTCTATTGTCTTATGGAAACAGAATTTCGCGCCATCAAGCTGTCCGCCATTTGCATAGAGAACACCGAGATTGTAGTATAGATTGGATGCGCGGGGATGCAGTTCAATACCTCGCTTTAGTGTCTTTTCCGCTTCGGCAATCCTTCCCGACCGCATATATGCCTGTGCCAGCGACTCAATTGCCGAACGATTCTCGGGTGCGATACTCAGCGACTCGGTGAGATACTCGATTGCTTTATTGCCGTCACCTCTCTGAAGATACGCCGTGCCGACAATGTTAAGATATTGAGACTTGTTCCGCACCGATTCGATATCACCGATGTTCAAATATACTAACGAAACGAGGAATACACACATCGGCAATATCCATCCCTTTTCCTCTTACGGATCGTTTGGTACAACTCGATTATTCCGTATGAAGCGAGTATTATTGCCACAGGTACAATCGGTTGACGGAATCTCGCACAGACAAAGAACATGATAACGACAATGGAGTATATCCCAATGTATGCGAGCGGAACTACGAATTTCGTCTTCTGTCTGAGTGCAAACACCACCCCGATAAACATCAGCGGAAAAAGCAGTCCGGATGGGAAATTGAAAAAGTCTGTTTTCCAGATCGCAAGTCCCATCAATGCTGAGTATTCACCGGCATAATAGAGTGATTTGTTGTTAAATATCTCCTGACCATGCCAGAAATAGAGAGCTTTCTTTGCAAGCAGAAGAGCGGTTCTGGCGGGATCGGCGACCATATCGCTCAATGCCTGCCTGTACCAGTAGGATGACACCTCGGATTCTCTAACATCCCGCCCGTAAGCTTTCTTCGCAAGACTCACAGACTGTGAGTGAATGTTGTCGTCAAATTCACCACCCTCGAAAACAGCACCCGCAAGCGGCATCACGACCGTCAAGCTATCCGCATATCTCGAATTACCGATATAGAAATTGGCTCTACCCTGTGCGGAGATCAGCACTGCATCATCAGCGACAGCGGGATTCCTGACAGTTACGGGAAGAATTGGAATCAGTAATCCGACAATATATATAATCCCGAACCTCAATATTCGTTTGTACTTATCATGCCCTCCCTTTAACAGGTGATACAGGGACACAATCAGAACCAGTGGAAGCACTGTCGGTTTTGATATGGCTGCCAGTCCGAGAATGATACCGGCAATCAGGTATTTCCTGCGGTTTCCTTAATCGAGTGCAACATTCAATGCCGCAATTGAACCCATAGCAAGAAACACCGTAAATGATGTCAGCATCAATTCACCCTCGAAATAGATCAAAGTCGGCCAGCATGCCGCAATAATCCCGGAAACGAATGCTACCGTACGCCCGAAAAGGTATCGTGTGTAGAAATAGATTACTGCAACCGTTAGAATTCCCAGGAGAGACTGTAACAGAATGATCGGCATCGGTGATCTGCCAAATACTGCATAGAGAAATCCCACTATATACGGATAAAAGAGGCGCGGAAAAATGCGGTTTTACCAAGGATGTCTCCCCCAGCAATGCTTGTAGCCCACACGTCGATTACTCTGCTGTCAAGGATGTAGTTACCGAAAAAATACTGTCTCTGAGTGCGATTACATAGATTACACGCAAAATAAGCGCGAACCCCAACGAGATGACAAGGGGTGGAGGTCTTTAGAATCAATATGAAAGAATCCGTTTCTGCGTTGATCGGCTTTCGCATTGTTAGCTTTCACTGATGTTCCTCGTCGAATGTTGCAACTCTAAAGATTACTTTCGATTCACTGGAATATGTTTAAAGGAATATAGGATAGCGTATTTGAGAGTCAAGCGGATTGCCAATACATGGACAGTCCTGTCATGTGTGATTTTTTCTCTAATTAATTACGCTTGCATCACAGATCGCACTCTGCTATCATCATATATCATGATCATTAACACAATGTTTTGGGGAAGGAGATTGCAATGTTGATACGTAAATCCGTACTTGTCGCGGTCATCGCCTTAGGTGTTACAATTGCGTGCAGTTCTTTGATCGCGGCTGATTTCACGGCTGAGCTTTTAATGTCTCAACCAAATGACTCCATGACCGTTAAACTCTACGTCAAAGGTTCCCTGTATCGTGTAGAGAAACTCACCGGTAACAATAAGATGTTGATCATCGAAAATCGAGATACAGATATAACCACTGCTATGAATCCAGAAGAGAAGACATATCTGGAAATAGAGGGGAAAAAGGGAGCATTCGTAAATCCTGTTAAAGGCTGGGAGCAAATGAAGGGCAGTACCGATGAAACACTGGCAGGAACAGAGACTATACGTGGTTATGAATGCGAGCATTATACGTATGCATATCCGGGAGAAGCAGAACCGGCGATGGAAATCTGGAAATCGAACAAACTCGATCATTTCATCAAATGGGTCCTTCACCTTGACCCCAGCAGCGGTGATGCTTCTATGGAGGTTCTGAACATTGTCGAAGGTCCACTCGATGACGCTCTGTTCAAAATACCGCCCGAATACAGTCGTCAGAAAACAGCAGAAGAAATTGAGTTGGAACGTCCGGCTCTCACCTTACTACTCAATACTGAAGCTCCGGTTGGAAGACGTATGGCAGCCGGAGGTCAATTGATTGTAAAAACAGATCCAACTCTGTCATCACGCGTCGAAATGAGAAATCTCACCAGGGATACATCAATCTGCAAGGTTAGTATCTATAAGAATGGTAAATTAGTTGAAGAGAGTGCAGATACAAAACCATCCGAGCAAGAATTCACATTGAAATTCAACGGAGATCGCGCAGAAACATTTTTCGGGAGTCACCTGGAGGTTGATGAGATCAGGATTGCGCTTAAAACCGGACGAGCGATGGTGACCGTTTATCATGAGTATTCGTCATTCGATGATACAAACAGGCGCCAATACTATGTCAACCCTCCCGGTCGTGGACTGGCCTGTATAGAAGGTCACTCATTTCATATAAAAATGGTTGGCGACAGCCCATTCGCCGAATCCTCCAAAGTGAGAGTCCATGCCTATCAACAGGAATTCGTTGATGGCTCCGAACAGAAGAACACCATTGAGCAAATTGAATTCGATCTTAAGAATGGTGAAATAAAGGAGCTGCAATATCCGGCTGACAAAAATGCTGATTATATAAATATTGAAATCGACGATGGAGGCGGACTGAAAGTATTCACTGAACAACCTTAATTAACAACATTTAGTTTACAGGCCAGGGTAGAAATTCCTGGCCTGTCTTTCTTGCATCTTTCCGTTACCTATTATAACATACTCCCATATTATCGATTATAACTTGACATATCGACAACCATGTCTATATTTAAATATACATCTTACGATACTGTCCGATTTCGTTATTTTCTATACCGATCAAGAATCATTGAGTAAGAAAGTGTGTAAGATACTATCTGATTTGACTTTCGTACTAATTTCTCGCAGCTCTGTGTATTGGCACACAATGCAGAGGAGCATCTATGTCAAATCAACTAAAAGCAAGAACTTTGATAGTTGATGTAAGATATGATAGGCATACCAAAACTAACAAGCTGTAACTACTAAAAAAGCATGGTACCAGCGAATGCAGCCGTGCAATTGTTCTAACGGGATATTCTACGTTTCCGTTACTGGTGCTCTATGAACAAGTACTAACCAGATTCTAACAGCGAAGGAGTGAACCTATGAAACTCTCACTACTAATTCTATTTTGCATAGTCACATCACTGGTGGCTGTAGCTGCAGGAATGACATCTACTACTGAGTTAGGGTCTTTCGCTACAAATGTAGCTTCAAATACACAAGCCATTGATACGCCGATGCCGCCAACTGCATACTCTACAATGGAGCGACTCGGTAAGATGCCGCTTGCTTTTACCGAAAACGTTGGCCAATGGGATGACCGCGCACTTTTTAAAGCCTCCACAAAAGGGACCAGAATCTGGTTCTCTGAGGATGGAGTGTACTATCAGTTTATTGAAGAACTGAACAAAATGGTGCTGGCAGAAGATCAGCCTCCTGATCTGGCGTCGCACTCGATTCGCATTTCATGCGCAGGTTCGAATCCTGACGCATCATATGTCGGTGAGGGCGAGCTTGAGTTCAAGTCGAGTTTCTACCTCGGCAACGATCCCTCCAAGTGGCAGGAAGCTGTTACGAGCTACAAGGCGGTAAGGTGCCCCGATATTTACCCGGGTATCGATCTGAAATACTACGGCAGCGATACACGCGTCGAGTATGACTTCATCGTATCGCCCGGCGCCGATCCATCCCAGATTGTTCTCAGGTATGATGGAATCGAGTCTCTCTCGATAAATGAATCAGGGCAGCTTGTAGTGTCGACAGGCTGGGGTGATATCGTAGAGGAACATCCGGTTGTCTATCAGTTGGATGGAGAATCCAGAATCGAAGTTGAAGGTGAATACTCTCTTCTCCCGGACAATTCACTCTGCTTCGAGATCGGAGATTACGATACAGACAAATCTCTCGTCATCGATCCGGTTGTCAGCTACCTGGCATACAGCACGTATCTTGGTGGTAGTTCGTTTGATGGTGCTACGTGTATTTCGGTATGTGATCCAACCGGTGAAGACAAAGACTGGATAGCCGTTGCAGGTATTACAGTATCAGTTGACTTCCCGACTCTCAATCCTGTACAGGGTTCGAATGCAGGCGGTATTGATGCCTTTGTTACAGTGATGGACATAGACGGCAATCTGATTGCCAGTACTTATCTGGGTGGAAGTGATGAAGACCGCTGTGAAGATGTCTACATTGACAAGCACTGGAATGGTTACGTGCTTGTCTATATCGTGGGTACTACACAATCTAACGACTTTCCTCTATATAACGCAATGCAGACGACATATGGCGGGGGGGGCACAGATGCTTTCGTATCTGAAATTATGGTTACAACAACTTTGAATTTACTTTCATCCACTTATCTCGGTGGCTCATCACAGGACAATGGCACAGGGATTTGCTATTCTACTGGCACGGATAGAATCGTTGTAGCTGGATGGACCTTTTCAGAGGATTTCCCAACGGCCTATCCGTACCAGGCGTCGCTGGCTGGAGAGTCGGATGCTTTTGTAACAACTTTAAACTATGGACCTCTTGCAATTGATCGCAGTACATATCTCGGAGGTTCTTTAGGGGATTATGCCGAAGGAGTTAGTGCCGACCCAAACAGGTTCGATATCTACATTACAGGTTCGACATATTCTACAGATTTCCCGACTGAGAATGCATATCAGAGTTCCATCGGTGGATCAGACGATGCGTTTCTCTCCTCCTTCTATTTACTTCTTGATTCTCTCGTATTCAGTACATACCTCGGTGGTTCTGACGGCGATTTTGCTATGGGTATTGATGTTGGTGAGGTAGATTATGAAACAACAGTGTACATTGTCGGGGAGACCTGGTCAACAGACTTCCCGACTCGGTATCCTTATCAGACTGATCAGCCATCTGCTGATGCTTTCTATTCGGAATTTGATGCGTCTGGTTCTCTTCTTAGAAGTACATATCTCGGCGGTTCGGACTACGAGGCAGCCCTGGATATAAGCGTGCGTATGAACCAGGGCATGGTATCTCCGGGTGAATCAACATGGGAACCATTTGTTGTTGGTTATACCTACTCAGATGATTTCCCGCTGGAAAGCGAATTCCAGTCGACATTAGCTGGCAATTATTTGGACGGATTCATCACACGATTCTCTGTGTCGGGAGGGAGTCTGGAATTTTCAAGCTATCTTGGGGGGCAGAGTGCTGATCATTGCTATGGAATCGCAATATACGATGACACAACTGTCGTCGTCGGAGGCATGACGGAGTCACCTGACTTCCCGACTGTTGATCCATTCCAGACATATCAATCAGATGGGGATGCGTTTGTATCGAAGATAGTGGCTGCCCCCACACCCTGGACATGCGGCGATGTTAACAACAATGGGTCGTTGAACAGCGAGGATCCACAAGTTCTGTGGGATTACATGTGCTACGGTTTAGTGGCCCCGCCCTACATGGAAGCCTGTGACGTGGACGAGTGTGGGGACGTAAACGTAGGTGATGTTGCCTACCTATACGATTACTTATTCTCAACAGGTGGACCGCCGTGTGAGGGTTCGGTAGACTGCGATTTACCGACGGATGGATACAGTGTCGATCTTGGAGTGCCTGTCACGGGATCACCCGGCAGCACGGTTGAGTTACCGATTTACATCTCCACTGATGCTCCACTGAGAGCGGTTTCACTCGGTTTTTCGTACGATTCGGAAGATATCGAAGTGACTGCCATAACTCAGGGAATTGAATGGGATCGTCAGAACTACACGGAAGCAGATGAACTCAACAAGACTGTTTTCATTGCAGGTTGCGCTATCTTCTTTGAACAGACCGGAGGTTTGCTGGCGACTCTTGAGATTGAGATCTCTCCGAGTGCAGATTACGGTTCAGTCGATTTCGACTCTGTCTTTATTGAGCCAATTGGCGATTTCATCTTCACCGCCTGGGATGGTGGTTCTATAACGCCCGCTTTCAACGACAACGGAACAGAAGATCTGATCATCCAGGAACAGTCATACCTATGCGGGGATGCTGATGAAAGCGGTGGGGTTGACATTGACGATGTAGTGTACCTGATTGAATACGTTTTTCAGGGCGGACCCGAACCGATACCGATTGAGTCGGGTAATGCTGATTGTGAGGGAGTTATTGACATCGACGATATTGTGTACCTGATAGACTACTTGTTCCTGGGAGGATATGATCCATGCGATCCGGATGGCAACGGATCACCGGATTGCTGAGTAGATTGTAGTCTCTCATTATTCCCTTAGAAATGAACTGGGAGTCGGATTCGGCTCCCGGTTTTTATTAACAGTACTACTATCAAGCCCATCCAAGTTTGAAATCGATTTTGTCTACCAGTTCGGGAAAGTCGATCAACGGATTTCGGTTACCCTGCAACTTCTGAATTTCGGCGTTACGGTGCCGTTCCCAAATGTCAACATCCTCTTCCTTAGCCCACTTGATCAGTGTCTCCAACCTCTCCTTCGGCATCTCCTTGCTGCTGTCGGCAACCTCTCCCGGATAGTGGATGAGGAAATATAGCGTAGCTCGTGCAACCGCGCCTTTACTGTTCATCGGTTCGAACTTGCTGTTGTCGGAATTACCGCAATTTTCACGATACGCCTCGATCTCAAACTCATAATACGCGCGGTTGCCACGGAAACTGTTGCATCCCCATTCGCATGTGAACAGGTGGTGAAGATCCGTTCTTGGCTGCTTTTTCTTGTTGAACCATGACTGAGGAACCACATGCTCACAGTTATAGGGATACGCCGCTTCGAGTTCCTCGAGAAATACATCATCCACAGACTCCAGAGACTCGCGCATCACTCTCTCGCGAATGGCCTTTTCCCGCTGTGCCTCCATCCGAGCCTCCTGGCGAATGATCTCCAGAGCATCGAATACCTTGTGAGAATAGACTCCGCGAAGCTCCTGCGAATCTCCCGCACGACGATCTATCCAGGGATAGAGATGATTCAGCCGGGCCGCCTTATAGCTCAGAGTCTTAGTGTGGGTCTCGGTCAGCAGTGTATTAAATCTGTGATATAATTCCGTCTTGTCGAGTCCATCAAGATCAGGGTAGTACTCATCTCTGGCATTCTTATCCTCTTCCTCATCATAATAGACAAGTCCCTCGGTTTCATCCAAAGCATGCATAGCCATATTCAGAGTCGTGTCATCAACAGCCGGTTCACCGACTGTGGGTTCCGTCTTTGGAGTTGTTGTAACAACAGAACCAACAACAGCACCTCTTGGAACAAAGGCTTGTCCGACACCAAGGGTTACTGTAATGGGCACAACCCAGCTTGCGGTACCATCGGCATTCAATCTCGGTGCAGTTTCATTGACCGGAGTTGCGAAATTGGCTGGTGATAAGACGGAATTCTTTGCAGGCGCACGAGCCGCCATCAATTCCGCAGCCAGAGTGGGATCAATATTAACATCACTTACAGCGGATTCCTGCTCGAATATCTCTCGCAGGCGAGTAACAATTGAACTTACCCTGACTCCCTCATTGCTTTTACCGACAGCCGCATGATGAAGCGCAACCAGATCCCAGTCTATATTCAAAACCGGGGAGCCGGAGGATCCGCCCATTGTGTCGGTTTCGTAGTGAATGAAATTATCATTGAAATCGACATCGACTATTTTGTTGTCGTGAACAGAGACCTTCTGCGGATCACCATTCGGATGTTGAATGATCGACACCCTCTCACCGACAATTGCCTTGCCGGATGGTCCAACCAACGGGAACCAGCCCCGGTTACTTACGGAAACACCATTCGCGTTTACAGCATCAACAGCAACAAGGGTGAAATCAAGATCCGCATCCGTTACAAAGAATCTGTCAGGTTGAAGATTAAATACGATAACGGGAGCGGTTGTGCCATCCTCCCGTTCATAGAAATCGAATTCGAGTGATGCCTTTGCAGCTTCGGATTGATCCCCGAGGACATGGTTGTTTGTCATCATAATTCGTGATGATACCATAAAACCGGTACCAAGTTTATTCCCACCGGGTACCGGAAGGGTAACCCTGCCGACTGCCTGTGCCATTCTTGCACCCTCAAATAGAAATGTCACTCCGAGAAGATTATTGGCATCGATAATCCGCTCAAAAACCCGTTTGCCGAGTTCGGCATTTGTCGGATCCCGCAATATTGCTCCGGCATCCTCAAAGAGTCCCATGCGGCGGGCACGTTCTGCAAGACGATTTGGTCTCTCCACCCGTGTCCAGTCAAAACCCTTCCCTTCCCTGAGACGACCGAGTTGTTTCACATTCTCCCGCCGCCTCGCCATGCGCCTCTTAAAGCGCTCCTCGGCTTTCCGTTGGACAAATTCCTGATTAATCATCCTCCCTACCTCCTGATTGTATCTATATTGGTTCGGAACTGCAATCCCGGTCTATTGGCAACTTACAATAACAAAATAGCAACAAGTATGCATGACTATCATTAATCACACCTAATCATTGGGGAAATTGGTGATATTGCTGACAATCGTAGCACAATAAAAGACTCAGCCCAAGCCTTTAATACACGAAAGTATATGTTGTCGGCGGGAAAATGCTCACAAAAAGCCGTATAGTAATTCTCATTCCCGGTTGACGAATTCCGGGTATTATATGATAGAAAACTGAAGATCATATTCAGTACCATTATGGTTACCTCCAATGTGAGGCAACGTATCTAATTACATCTTTCAATGAGGCAACGCGCTCAAACAAGTCATATATACGCATCCATGTCCAACTGTTCAATTAGTGGGTTCTGTTCACATATCAGACAACGGTTTTACTTGGAAACAAACACGCCACGAGCTATCCACCTGACTTATGTTCTTGTAATTTAGAGGCTTATGAAACCTGTCAATCGACTCGATTTATGGCATGATATTCGCAAGACACTATTGGGGCTTTTTGCCATACACGCTCGTAACAAAGGAGTATCCGCCATGACCACAAGCAAAGGTCTGTTATTTATATGGATCCTGTTGTTATTCATTTTTTCGAGTTGCAGCAGGCATGACTCGCCGGTGAATCCTTCAACCGAGACAGATCGAGCGATGCTGTCATCCACAACAGAAATCGCCGGGGCATATCTACACGTATGGGTTGACCTGCCAAACCGCCAGAATATGAGTATCCATCGCATATCAGCCGACTGGGATGCGAATTCGGTAACATGGAACTCATTCGCCTCTTCATACAGTACGGATGTTTCAGGGACATTTTCCGCCTCTACAAAAGGATGGTATGCAATAGATATCACCGATCTGGTAACCGCATGGACTTCAGGCGAACAGCAGAATTATGGTCTCCTGATCTCTCAAACTACAGCGGCATATTCACCCGCAGTGCTTCTAAGCAGTGAGCGATATGGCTATTCTCCCTATATTGAACTCCGCTTCTCTACAGCCGATGGTACGATATACGATACCCTTCAAGCACTTGCCGATGTTTTCATCGATCAGTCAATGCCAACCGCTAATACCGAGGGCAACACCATGCTCATGGTAGCTGAGATGGCAAGCGGAGCGCTGGACAAACAGGCTTTGATACATTTTGATATCCCGACAATAGTACAGGAAATAAACGACGCCTCTGTTGCAAGCCATGTCTGGAATGATGCCAACAAAAACGGTGTCCTGGAAACAGAAGAAACCGGATTTGCGGGTGTCATGATTAACCTTCTCGATTGTGAGAATCTCTTCATCGAAAGTGCAATTACCGATTCTACAGGCAGTGTTCTCTTCGACAGCCTCGCTGCCGGAGATTACCGTCTCAAATTCAGCCTGCCTCCGGAATATGTATTCAGTCCTGCAGATGCAGGCCAGGATGACAATATTGACAGCGATGCCGATCCGCTAACCGGTCTGACCGTCTGTTTTACAGTTGCGCAGAGTGAACAGGTGACCTCCTATTCTGCCGGTATCTATTACCCGATTGCAAACGATTCGGTGTGTACACACGGCAAGGGATTCTGGAAAAACCACTCGGGTCTCGGACACCGCAGAGACCTCGTTAGTCATCTGCTTCCAATCTGGATCGGTGATGAGCATGGGGAATACAGCGTTCTCGTAAAATCATCGGAGGATGCGAAAGAAATCCTTGAAATGAAATCCGGCAAATCACAGATAGGTGGAGGCATTCAAAGTCTCACTGCACATCTTCTCACAGCAAAACTGAACATAGCGTATGGCGCACCTGCAGATGATATTGAAGATGCCATTGTTGATGCAGACAATTTCCTCGCATCTCACGACTGGTTTGGTTGGAAAGATTTAAATACTGATGAAAAACGGATCGCAAATATGCTGAAGGATACTTTAGAGCAATACAACTCTGGAGAAATAGGTCCCGGTTCCTGCGATTAAGATTCTGCACCCGGATCTATAAACGGCGGGTTTCTCACTAACCCGCCGTTTTATTTTGGGACTTAATGCCTCATGTGTGGGCGGTTGTTGGCAATTTGAAAAGCCCGTTCTCTAATGGGAACTCTCCTCTCACGAATAACGGCATTGCAATATCTGACTCTGTTTCATCATACTCGAAGTATATCTGATCAGGTGGGAAATAATAACGAATGCGATCAATACTGGAGGACTTCATAATCTTTGGCAATAAGTCCACGATATCAAATTGCTTCCTGTAAATAACCTCCCGGATATTGAGGTTTCTCTCCTTCTCAGTCAGAATGAATACGACATCATCCTCATCGATGTAGTACAAATTGTCAGGATATATGTTGACCATGTGCCAGAGAGTGATAAATCCGTAGTCTCGCGCACCGAAAATCCGTGTAATATCCATTCTCTCTTCAATAATAGATATCAGTAGAGCCAGATCATCCGGATTATCAACACTCAGTTTTCGAGCCGAGAAAGCCGCTTCCGGAATATTCGATGTCGCAATAAAAACGCTTTCATCAAAACGCCGAAAACCAAACTTCGGATAGAAATCGAGTACATCCTCATCCGCATAAAGGAAACACAGGTCCGTTGAATCAGAATATTTATCGAGAACATATTCCATCAGGCGTCTCGATATCCCCCTGCCCCGATATCCGGGGAGAGTCCCTACAGTACCTATCTGTACGCCGGAAATATCTTTGCCGTTCAATACAATACTCATCCTCGATGCTGCAACTACGGAAACGACCCTGTCATCCTGCACGACTGCATGCGGATTATATTCATCCGCCCAGAATCCCATCTCATACCATTTTCGGAATGCAAATCCCGGAAAAACAGCATCGACATATTCAAAGAAACTCTCTCTGAGATTTTCATCATACCGGACATTGTCGACTACTTCAAGGTCTCTCACATTTCTCCTTATATTTTATAGATACTACATCCCATATAAACTCGATCCCATTCACGTTCAAAATGAAAACTCGATTATTACGTGGTAAGCATTACAATTGCCAAACGGAATTGATACGGGAACCAAACCGGGGCAATTATACGTTCCATTCAACGACAGTTAACAATCGGGACTCTGCAACGCAGACATACATCAGTTATTCAATCAAGGGAGTTTGAAATGAAAGCAATAATATGTACAGCTATCCTGTTATTCTTGACGGTGACTGCAAGCGGCGAGGTGATGACCGAAACAATACCTTACATGCACGGTGATGTTGAACTCGAAGGATATGTTGCATGGGATAACAGCGACAGCAATTCTCGTCCGGGTGTGCTTGTAGTCCATGAATGGACCGGAATTAACGACTATACAAAAGCGAGATGTAGACAACTCGCTGAACAGGGGTACATCGCATTCGCAGCTGATATATACGGTAAGGGGATCCGTCCCGACAATGCGAGTGAAGCCTCCAAACAGGCGGGAATATACCGCAGTGATCGCCAGCTTATGCGCGATCGTGTTAACACAGGATTGGATCGCCTGAGAAAATTCAAACTGTGTGATAATAATCGAATCGCTGCCATTGGATACTGTTTCGGAGGAGGCACAGTTCTCGAACTCGCACGTTCAGGTTCAGACATATCGGGAGTTGTTAGTTTTCACGGTAATCTCGACACTCCGGACCCATCTGTCGCCGAGAATATTAAATGCGAAGTGCTTGTCTGTCATGGCGCCGCAGATCCTTATGTCCCGATGGATCAGGTCAGTGCATTTTTCGATGAAATGAACGGAGCAGGTGTTGATTTCCAGTTTATTGCATACGGTAGTGCGGTGCATTCATTCACGAATCCGAACTCGGGTAGTGATCCATCGAGCGGCGTAGCTTACAATCCAGATGCTGACCGCCGATCATGGAAACACATGCAGATGTTTTTCGATGAACTCTTTGAATAAACCACCCCCTGAATAGATTAGGACTCGACGCTAAGATCTTCCGGAGGAAATTTTTGTCTGCAGCGCTTCCATAATTGTATATAATTCAACATCAATTCTGTGTTGGGAGCGTTGCATGACTATTAGGCACTTTTACGCAATTATCACTCTAATAATAATATTTTCCATTTCATACCCCAATCAATTGACAGCGGATGATTCTGATAATTCACGTGACAGTATATCAGATTGCAGTTCGGAGACCTCCGCGTTATATCACAGCGTCTTTATGGATAGAGTGTTACGTCACTACCCCGAGCAGAAACTTGACTCCATCAATCAAATAATTGATCGCATAGAAACGGAATGCGGGAAGTCAAGTTATACTGAGGCGTTCAAGGTTTTGTCATCCATCGATATGGGATGTTACAATGACTCGCTGATCGATTCGAACACCATTTCACGTTTACTCTGGTATCGAATGAAACGTGACGGATTCTACAATCCGCTATCTCAGGTAGCGTCACATATTGAACTTCACGAACCCGCTTCCCTGTTTATTCCCGACAATCCTCTTATCAAATTCGACAACTTTCTTATAAACCTTGCACAACGGCTCGACTCCAAAACGGATATACCCCCATCGGGTAAAGCCCTCACTCTCCTATATGGAAGAGATTTCGACAGCGCATTCAGCATAATACAGTCCGAGGATCTTCAAAACTCAACACCGCAAAACTCCTATATAAGCCTCGTACATGAAGTAAAACGATGGTATCCACATCGATATGATATGGCCGTGTTTATCGGGGGCTGGATCCCGAGCAAAGGAGTAACTGTGCTTGGAAATCACCCGGATGTTGGTCTTACAGTGGGCAGTGAGTGGAAAACGTGGCGAGTCGGATTAACCTGTAACTACCGCTTCCTTTCTGCAAAGGACAGATATATAGTAGACAGTCTCGGATTTCGAGTTCGTACGGACAAGTACCAGAGTGTTCTTGCGGGAATCGAACTGGGGTATAAGATCCGCGATAATCAGAAATACAGCACCGATATTTTTCTTGGACTCGGTTATGATGTAATATGGAGTATTCAAAAGAACGAAGAATCACCGACCTATATCTACCATGAATCCATAACTCCCACATTTGGGCTTCGGCACAGGTTCTTCCTGAATCAAAGGAACGGGCTTTATATCGGAGGACAAGCCCGATATAGCTTCGCGGATTATAATAATCCCGGTGGAACCGACCTGTCCGGCAACTATCTCACTATTTCGCTAATATTCGGTTGGAGCCACCACGCCACCCTGGAGGATATCCTTAACAAACTGAACTACAAAGGCAACTGGCGGCCATAAAAAAGCAGGCCCCCGAAAGAGCCTGCCCTTTATTACGAAACAGAAGGATTGTTCGTTTACGAGTTCTTCCGCCTCTGAGTTATTCCGGCACCGAGAAGACCCAGTCCAACGATAACTATTGTAGTCGGTTCCGGAACAGGCGCGTTATTATAGTCCATCATAAGGATGGAACGGTCGATTCTGAGAACTCTTTCGTTGGAATGAATCAATACATCCAACGGGCTGTTGTTCCAGAAATCAGTCAGGGTAACATCGGTCAGATCATAGAGGGTATTGTCACCGAGTGACAGGAAACTCCAGTCGTTCAGTGGATCCCACTGAAGAAGCGAACTCTCGATTTTCACAACATTATCATCATCATTAATCAGCCAGCCGTCGATCCAGAGTTTCGCAGAAACTATCTCATCCGGGGGCACAGACAGATCACCCGGCAATGTGTGACCATAGGTCAGATTGCGCGGAATATCTGAACGGGTTCCGATATAGGTCCCCGTCGCCCAATCCGGCAGATTGTAATTATTGTCGGCAAAATCAATATATGAAGCATAATCGTAAGTATGACCGTCACCATCGAAACCATAGAGTAATCCTGAATTAAATGTCCAGTCGGTATAAATCGTCTCGGTAATAACCGGGAGACCGAAAGCACTCAATGGTAGTGTAAGAATGAATACGATGGCGACAATTGCAGACGTAATGAATTTCATTTATTCTCCTTTATATGTTAGACATCTATTCCCCATTATAGACATCAAACTTTATTCCGCACAAGAACAGGTTGTCCGACAACAACTTACGAATCCGCAAAGGATCAGAATCATACCAAACTGTCAACGAATCCGACACAATAACCCGGAGATTTCAAGCTATCTCCTTACCTGTCATAGACTTGATCGCGTCGCAATGTGTTCAGTATTCCGACACCTGATAAATTTGTGTAGCTTGCAGTACGACATACCGGCTATATTCGATATTTAACGTAGCACAATGCTTCGGCCAATGTTGAAGAGGAACATATTTTGAGAATATCGGTAGTATGAAATTAGACGAAATTCAGGATATTATAAATAAATTCTCATTGTTTATCGATTTTCATTACGTTTGTAGCAAAGAACAAGAACCGAGAACTAACAGTGAAAAGACAACTAATTCAAAGAACGATACTCATAGTTTTCACTTTTGCAGTTATGATGACTCTCGGGTGCTCCGGCGATTCAGAGAAATCAGATAACACTCGAGGAAAATTAGTTCCCGCAGTAGAAGCTGTGCAGGCTCGCTATGGCTCCCTTCCACTTACGGAACGGTTGAGTGGTGTCGTAAAGGCAAGAAATCAGGTCGAAATTCTATCCGAAGTCAGTGCTGTTGTAAGTGCTGTCCATATCCAGAATGGTGATGATGTCGCTAAAGGTGCGCCATTGGTTACTCTAAGAGATGTGGAATTTCGAGAGCAACTGAAGCAAGCGCGAGCGGCTTATCAAATCGCCGAAGCGCAAGCTCGTCAAGCCAAGGCTAAGTTGAAAGAGGTCAAATCCGAATATCGTCGAACTAAAACACTCTCGGAGAAAGGGCTTTCGAGCGATGCCGAGTTAGAGACTGCGGAAACTCAGGTTATCTCCGCGGATGCCGATCTTGCACTTGCCCGTGCTCGTGTAGAACAGGCTGCTGCCACGGTTGCCGAGCGTGAGGAAACACTGTCTCAGACAGTAATTAGAGCGCCTGTCGATGGTACTGTCGGGAATCGGAATGCCGAAGTCGGAATGATGGTAACATCCGGAACCCGTATTTTCACTATCGGCCAGCTTGACAGTGTCCGAGTCGAAATAGTACTCACCGACCGTATGCTGAACTACATCGAAACCGGTCAACGAACGGAAGTAAGGGCACCAAATACACCATCGGGAGTTCTGGAAGCCAAACTATCCCGCATATCACCATTCCTGCATCCGATAACACACAGCACCGATGCCGAGATAGACCTCGCAAATCCGGGACATTATCTTAAATCCGGGATGTTCGTTACGGTGGATGTCTACTACGGGGAGAGCGAACAGGCAACATTGATACCACTGAGCGCGCTGTATGACAATCCACTGAGCGGATCTACCGGTATTTATGTCTGTCGTGATACTCTCAACCGAGTTCCGGTGGAACCGATGGAGTCCGGAGGTTCCAGCATCCTGACCGAACCTGTACCATTCGAATTCGTACCGGTGGATGTTGTGGCAAGAGGTCGAATGAGCGCCGGAGTTCGAGGAATTAATCCCGACAATTGGGTCATTACACTGGGGCAGGATCTTCTCGGAGGTGAATCGGGACAGGCGAAGGTTAGACCGATTAACTGGACGTGGGTAGAGAATCTTCAGAATCTACAGAGAGAAGACCTTCTGCAGGAGCTTATCCGGAGTCAACAGATTCCCACACAGGATACAACTTCGAGCAGTAACTGATTTTCAGTGAGTTAGACAATGAACATCACGAAAATTGCAGTGAATCGTCCCATAGCCACCACGATGGTGTTTCTCATAATTATCGTGTTAGGAATCATGGGCTTCCGATTGCTGCCGGTCGATTTGCTCCCACCGATTGAATATCCGATGCTCAGTATCTCCACCAGCTATCCGAATGTTGGTCCCGAAGAGATAGAGACAATTATAACCGACAGAGTGGAAAATGCCATCGCGAGTGTGCCAAACATAGAGCAAGTCCGCTCAACCTCACAGGAGGGTCGTAGCCGTGTGAGACTCGAATTCAGCCAGGGTACGGATATTGATGCTGCCGCCAATGATGTAAGAGCCGCCCTCGACCGAATCCGGGATGACTTCCCGCCCGAAGTGGAACCACCCCGTCTGTGGAAATTTGATCCGGACAATTTCCCGGTTGTCATACTCGGTGCACAATCCGACCGCGGGATGGAAGAATTGACCCGTATTCTGGAACGCGAGATATCACAGCGTTTCGAGCAGATTCCGGGAGTCGGATCTGTGGATGTATGGGGCGGCATCTATCGGGAGATTCAGATCCGACTCAAACGCGACAGACTCGCCTCGAGCAGACTGTCCGCGCTCGATGTCCAGAGTGCACTTCGACGTGAGAATATCACGCTTCCCGGCGGTGATATGCGAGAGGGAATCAGCGACACCTATATCCGCACACGGGGCGAGTTCGAATCACTCGAACAGATTGCATCGACAATAATAACCGTCGTAGACGGCAGACCGATCCGCGTGGGGGATGTTGCCGAGGTCGTGGACTGGTACGAGGATGTTCATCGTCTCGTACAGATCGACGGTCGCCCGATGATCCGTCTCGGTATTCGCAAGCAGTCGGGTGCCAACACTGTTGCAGTAGCGGAAGACGCTCGCGCGGTCATGGAACAGATAGATCGCGAGCGTGATGATATCGACTTGATGGTCGTAATCGATCAGAGTGAGTTCATTCAGGACTCGATAGATAATGTCAAACAGTCCGCGCTCTGGGGTGGACTGCTGGCAATTTTCGTTCTGTATATTTTCCTGCGGAACGGTTCAACGACATTCATCATAGCGCTGTCGATTCCCATCTCGATTGTGGCAACCTTCGGCCTGCTGTTCTTCAACGACATCTCTCTCAACCTGATGAGTTTCGGAGGGCTTGCGCTTGGAATTGGACTGATTGTCGATAACTCGATTGTTGTGCTGGAAAACATAGTGCGCCTTCGTGAACAGGGTCGTGATCTCAAAGACAGCTCCCTGAACGGAACACGGCAGGTAACGGGCGCGATTATCGCCTCTACCCTGACCACATCCGTAATCTTCCTGCCGGTCGTATTCATGCAGACAATATCGGGAATGCTCTTTAAGGAACTCGCGCTCGTTGTGGTTTTCTCCCTGCTCTGTTCACTCTTTGTAGCGCTGTCACTTGTACCGATGCTCGGCAGTCGGTATCTGACAGTCAGAAAAAAAGACAACAACGAATCGCAGAGACAATCAAAATTCGCACGCTGGACCGAACAACTCGAGAGACACTATACACGGATTATACAGTCTGCCATAAGCCATAGGCTGATCGTGTTCGGTACCGCCATAACATTGCTTGTGATTTCGGTATTGTTGTGGCAGCTACTTCCGGTTGAACTTGCACCACAGACCGACGCCAATGAGATCGATGTCGACCTCGAGATGGCACAGGGAACCAACATAGCTGTAGTAAACAACTACCTTCACGAGTTGGAGGCCATAGTCCGTGATGTTTTACCGATGGATCAGGTCGAGCATATCTCGGTCGAGATTCGCCCCGGTGATGCGGAGGTCGAAATCGCTCTGCACGACAGCGATACGCGTACAGTTAACAGTTTCGAGCTGGCAGATAATATCCGTCAGGGTGTTGCCGGAAAGATACCCGGCGTAAATGTTAGAGTGAGTGCACAGTCCGGTCTCTGGATGCTGCGCAGACTTTTCGGATCGGGTGGCTCTGAGGCTGTGGAAATCGAACTCCGGGGTTATGATCTCAACATGGCGGACAAACTCGCCAAAGATATCAGTGATATAATCGAACTGGTTCCGGAGATCGCCGATGTTCGAATCAGCCGCAGAGAGGGTCAGCCGGAACAGAACCTCATCATCGACCGCGAGAAAATTGCCGATCTCGGTCTGACGGTCAACGAGATCGCCGAAGTGATCCAGACAAATGTAGGTGGCGGAAGTGCGGGCGTGTTTCGTGAAGGAGGCGAGGAATACTCGATCACGGTTCGGCTTCAACCGGATGACAGGCTGAGCACGGATGATATACGAAATATATCCATACGAACATCAACCGGGCAGGTCCTGCCCGTATCGGCGGTCGTCTCTGCCGACCGGCGGCGCGGTCCGACTGAGATTGAGAGAGTCGATGGTCAGAGGGTGACATATATCACGGCAAACCTCGAGAGCGGATCAGCGCTTGGTGATGTAGTAGGGAAACTCCAGGATATGCTCTACGACTTTCCTCTGCCCGGAGGTTTCTCGCTGATATTCAGCGGTGAGTATGAGGAGCAGCAGCAGGCTCAGTATGATTTCTTCCTGTCGGTACTGATGGCGCTTGTGTTGATCTACATGGTAATGGCGGCGCAGTTCGAGCGGTTTCTTGATCCGCTTATCGTTATGGTCGCGGTTCCGATGGCGATTATCGGCGTAGTCCCCACCCTTCTTCTGACCGGAACCTCACTGAATATGCAGAGTCTGATGGGGATCGTAATGTTGATCGGTATCGTCGTGAACAACGCGATTGTGCTTGTCGACTATATCAACCTGATGCGACGCGAACAGAACCTCGAAATACGAGAAGCCGTTGTGCAGTCAGGAAGAAGACGGCTTCGACCGATCCTCATGACCTCAGCGACCACCATTCTCGGGATGCTCCCGCTCGCATCCGGCGCCGGTGCAGGAGGTGAGATTCAGGCTGCTCTCGCACGCTCGGTTATCGGCGGACTGCTTGTCTCAACGATGATCACACTCATCCTGATACCGGTAACCTACATCTCCCTCTACAATCTTCTGGGCAGATCGAAAGCAAGACGCGCATCGGTGTAGTAAAATTCTCTGAGTCAGTCTTCGTAGGTCAGGAGCCCTGCGCTCCTGACGAATATTGCTGATAGGCTTGCCTCATACAATCTCTGAATGTATATTGAAGCGCACGATTCATAGGACAGAGCGACAGCATTCGGGGGTGGATTCATGTGGAGCAAAATACTGAAGTGGTTTAACGTAGTATTATGTATCCCCACAATAATCGGATTCTCAATCCATATGATGACGGACAGTGATTACCGACATTGGATCATCTCTAATGTAAAAAACCCAAATATCTATGTCTTCATCATCATTGCAGCTATTATTGTAGATGTTACACTTCTGGTTGTTTGTTTATGCATTCATATCCATAAAAAGAAATGCAAACAACAAGAGGAAGAGCGTAAACGTATTGAAGAAGAGCGAAATCGCAGAGAGAATCTTCTTGCTGAATTCGAATTTCTTGTGACACCGGAGGATCTCACTCCCGAGAGAATGGGATTCGAGTCAAAGAAACCCGGTGAGAAACCGCAGCCCGGAAAACGCCCGCACTATCCGAAGTATATCGAACGAAGACTCATTCGGGGGGAAAAAGAGTACAAGTCAGGAGAAACCCCCGAGGGAATCCCGGAATCCCGTTTGCAGGATTATATAGCCAAAGGCAAAAGCTTCGCCGTCATCGGCACTCCAACCGCAGGCAAAAGCCGGACACTCTATGAGACTCTGAAGAAATCCGAAGATATCCTTGTCATGAAACCGCGTACCGATAAGCTCCCCTCAGACGAGGCACTCAATCTCTGCAAGGATAAACGAGTCGTTATTCTACTCGATGACTTAGAGAAATACGCCGGAGCCACACTCGACATTAAACTGCTTCAGAATCGTCTCGATAGTCTCGGGGTAAAATGGTCACTTGCATGCGGCTGTCGTAATGGTCCGGAACTGGGAGATGTGAGAAAAGCAAAAACGGATATTGTAAGTAAAATACTGGAGACTATACACGAGAGTGTGACACTCAGACCACCGGATTCGAATGAGAAAAGACAACTCACCAATTCGATATTTCCCGGTGAAAACATATCAGATCAGGATATAAATGACGCTCCCACGATTGGTCTTGTAGTCCTTGCAAGCTCAATAACTGCCATGCGGGAACGATTTAAAGGTCTCTCTCTTGAGCATAAGGATTGCCTCTCAGCGATACAGTTGCTTCTTCTCGGCAATGTCCTGCCGCTGACAGAAGAGCGAATTGTCGCGGTCATGGAGTTTGTATATAATCGGAAAATTGAAAATCTGCGGGATATTCTTGATCGTCTCTACGACCAGAGTTTCTTGCGGTTGGGTGATATTCCGGTCATCCCCGAGATGGCATACTTCCGAATCAGTGATCCATACAGTGTGGTAATAAACTCGCTCGATCTCCCGGAGAAAGAACTCATATTCAAGCTTGTCGATGCACTCGAAAGGATGGATGATGGATATGGCATGGGTTCTTCCGCTGTTTCACTCGGTAGGATGGGATATCCTGAAGATGCAATAAAAGTATATGATCGAATGGTCACTAAATTCGAGACATATGAAGAAACAGAGTTGAGGAAACACGCTGCAATGGCATTGTTCAACAAGGGTGCAGAAATTAGAGACTCTGTTGCAAGGGCATTGTTCAACAAGGGTGCAACTCTCGGGAAAATGGATAACCATGTTGATGAAATCAAAGCCTATGACGAGGTTGTGGATCGGTTCGGGGAAGATACGGATACAGAATTGAGAATACGGGTTGCAATGGCGTTGTACAACAAGGGCGTGGCTCTCGGGAAAATGGATAATACTGATGAAGAAATCAAAGCCTATGACGAGGTTGTGGAACGGTTCGAGGATGATACGGATACAGAATTGAGAATACGGGTTGCAAATGCGTTGTACAACAAGGGTGCAACTCTCGGGAAAATGGATAACCATGTTGATGAAATCAAAGCCTATGACGAGGTTGTGGAACGGTTCGGGGAAGACACGGAGACAGAATTGAGAATACAGGTTGCAAAGGCGTTGTACAACAAGGGTGTGACTCTCGGGAAAATAGAAGAATATGATGAAGCAATCAAAGTCTATGATGAGGTTGTGGATCGGTTCGGGGAAGATACGGAGACAGAATTGAGAATACAGATTGCAATGGCATTGTTCAGTAAAGGCGTGGCTCTCGGGAAAATGGATAATACTGATGAAGAAATCAAAGCCTATGACGAGGTTGTGGAACGGTTCGAGGATGATACGGATACAGAATTGAGAATACAGGTTGCAAAGGCGTTGTACAACAAGGGCGTGACTCTCGGGGAAATGGGGAAACATGGTGATGCATTTAAGGTTTTTGAGGAAGTTGTGGAACGGTTCGGGGAAGATACGGATACAGAATTGAGAATACAGGTTGCAAGTGCGTTGTACAACAAGGGCGTGACTCTCGGGGAAATGGATAACCATGTTGATGAAATCAAAGCCTATGACGAGGTTGTGGAGCGGTTCGGGGAAGACACGGATACAGAATTGAGAATACAGGTTGCAAAGGCATTATATTACAAGGGTATCACATTCTTTGATCAGAATCGCCTTGAAGAAGCGTACAGTGCATATTGCTCCGCATGGGGATATCGAGATGATATTGATGAGGAGCTGTTCAATGATCTGAAAAAGGCATTTGAAATATTAGGTCGCGATCCCGATTCGTGCCCGTAACATTTCCGCGCTGTCGGGACCATATCCCATTCCGCGTGGCCCGGGTGTTCCACCCGGGTTTCTTACAATCTCAGGTAGAAGAATACGACATCAATGCACAGCGAATCCAGTTTTGTTCATAGTGCAATCTTCGCTATCTGCAAACATACGATTGAAACCCGAGGCAAAGCCTCGTGCCACGCGGACTTCCAGTTCTGTTTGTAGATCACACCCGACATGTCGAAAGTCAAAACTTTCGACAAGAGAAGAGTCAGGAGCACAGGGCTCCTGACCTACGAAGACTTACTAAACCAATTAAAAGTGTTACCATGTCCTGGAACATGTGTAACCTATGTCTTGACATTGTACAAGGGTTCCTGTCGGCGCAGAGTAATCTTTCAAACTTGCCAATGTTGGACAACATACTATAATGTCAGCAGGATGTTGAAACCACAAGTGGGTATGTCGAAACCACAAAGGTTGCAACCTACGGGGAATTGTACATTCAGGGTAGCCCACCTTTCAGGTGGGCATGTCAGGAGCACAGGGCTCCTGACCTACGGGAAGATAAATACCACTATTGAGTCATGAACGTATTAGTCTGGTTTATAACAGCGCTTGTCTGCTACATTCTCGCCTATCGGTTCTACGGGCGTTTTGTCGCACGTGCGATGGGTCGAAAGGATGACCGTCCGACACCCGCAACCGAATATGACGATGGTCGCGATTTTGTCCCGACACGCCCCTCGGTTCTTTTCGCGCACCACTATTCGACAATCGCAGGTGCGGGACCAATCGTCGGACCAACCCTGGGTATATTGTACGGCATCGGTCCGGCATGGCTCTGGGTTGTTCTCGGTGCGATCTTTTTCGGCGCGGTGCACGATTTCGCCTCGCTGTTCGCATCCATTCGTCAGCGCGGGCGGTCAATCGCGGAGATTGCACGGCACGCGCTCGGACCGACGGGATTTTTACTGACTATCATTTTCACTATCGTCCTGATAGTCCTCGTGACATCGGCGTTCCTCTCGCTGACCGCAGTATCTTTGACCTCGCTCTATCCGCTCGACCGCCTTGGACTGGAACCGGGACAGGACCTCCTGCGGACAAAGACAACCGATGGCGTGACATACGGAATAATCGGTGGTATAGCATCGACATCGGTGATAGTGATAACATTGATCGCTCCCCTTCTCGGCTGGCTTGTGACACGCCGCAGAATCCCGACCATAGCGGCATACCTTATCGCGGCGGTGATAGGGATCGTCTCGATAGTGATCGGTTTCAACCATCCGCTCTCCCTTTCGCCGACAGTCTGGATGTTCGTAATAGCGGCATATACACTGTTCGCATGCCAGGTTCCGGTATGGCTGATTCTTCAGCCGCGCGATTTCGTCAATGTGCAGATTCTCTACTACGGCATGGCGGCAATGATAATCGGGATTATCATCGGTGGACTGAACGGTCTGAGTGTAACAGCACCCGTAGCGGCTTTCTCAACCGGTTCAGCCAAAATGGGACCGGCGTGGCCGTTTCTTTTTATCACCATTGCATGCGGTGCGATATCGGGATTCCACGCACTCGTCAGCGGGGGGACCTCCTCAAAACAACTCGCACGCGAGAGCCACGCTCTTCCGGTCGGGTACGGCGGGATGCTTCTGGAGGGCACACTTGCGGTACTCGTACTGGTGGCAATCGGAGCGGGATTGAATTGGAATGAGTATCTCGTAATAGTCTGGCCCGAAACGGGCAGCGGCAATCCGATACTCGGATTCGCGCTCGCAATGGGGCATCTTCTGAACGGCTCGCTCGGTGTCTCCATGCCACTCGGGACCGTTCTCGGTATCCTGATGGTCGAGGGGTTCCTTATAACGACACTCGATTCAGCGGTCCGTCTCAATCGCTACCTCTTCGAGGAACTGTGGAAAGCTGTAATGAAAAATCCACCCGCGATCTTCATGCAATTCTGGTTCAACGCCGGTCTGTCGGTTGTTCTTATGGTCGCGGTAGCTCTCACCAACGGTTACAAACTTATCTGGCCGGTATTCGGCGCAACAAATCAGCTTCTGGCAGCTCTGACACTAATTACGATTACAGTATGGCTTCGTCGAGCCGGACGGCGCAGTTGGTACACACTCATTCCCGCTGTCGCAATGCTGCTGACAACTCTGGCAGCACTCTCCTACAAATTGATACAGGACTATATCCCGAACAATAACTTGCTGCTCGCGATAAAGGCGATTCTATTGCTCCTTCTCGGTGTGGGAGTTGTCATGCTTGCAGTCCGAAGACTCTGGCCGACACAGGCGATTTCAGCAGACAGAACAGCATAAGGGGAATATCGACATGAACAGGCAGGATCCGAAACTGACTGTACTGCTATTCAATGAGTGCATAAACGGGAGAGATGTGGATGGTCTCGCCGATCTGATGTCCGAAGATCATGTTTTCATGGATCGCGAAAACAATCGTGTTACAGGTCGCGATGTAATGAAAACAGGCTGGACCGGATTCTTCGACCAGTTCCCGGAATACAGGAACACATTCACCCGCCTTGATTCGAAGGATGACTTGGTTGTTATCCTCGGGTACACCGAATGGGAGACCGGCGGCGAGCTGGATCATGTTATCTGGACGGCTAAAGTCGAAGATGATCTTATTGCTGAGTGGCGCATCTATGAAGATACACCCGAGAACCGGAATAAATTCTTATCCTGATAAGCGTGACTTGGAGTAAATGTACCTTGATTAGTGAGGCGGGGTACTCATGGGACTCCGGTCTATGAGTACCCCAGCCATGCGCGTGATCACCGAAATTTGTAATCTCAGCCTACAGGCTAATCTCCACACCTCCATATATTATCCTGCCATATACGGGTGCGTACATGAAAGCTGCATCGTCGATGTGCTTTTCTTCCTGAGTGTAGCTCGCAAGGTTCTTCGCACCGACATACAGTTTATAGCGGTCGTATATTTTATGGCTTAACATTGCGTTTAAGAGTACATACGACTCTGTTTCATATATCTGAACATCAGCCTCATCAGCCGGTTCGGTGAGGTCGATGTACATCTTGCCCTTGTAATCTGCGCCAACCACCAGATTCCAGGTTTCATAGCTGTAATCCATTTTAAGACCACCGGATGTCTCCGGATACCGTGAGATATTTCTGCTGACAGCCTCGTACTCGGTTCCCACCCAGTCCGAGCGTGGATTGTCATACTCACCCTTGAAATACTCAAATCTCGCTCCTACAACCAGACCGGGAGCAACCGACGCTGAGGCGTTGAACTCCGCACCCATCACATAGGCATCATCAATGTTCTCCCATTGATATGTATACCCAAGGTCTTCAACCTCCTGATCTGCTTCGGAGAATCCTATTGCATCGGTAAGTTCGGTACGGTACAGGTTCAAGCTTGCAGTCAGGGATGATATCGTATAATCCGCATTGACGGAATAACTGAATGATTTCTCAGGCTTCAGCTCTCCACCCTTGAACACACGGGGCGATCCGCTACAGAGATGAAGGTCTTCCGAAAAGCCGTATGGTACACGGTAACCGCTGCCTGCAGAACCGCGAAGGACAAACTCATCTGTCACCGAATATTTGATCGAAAATCGCGGATTCACAGTAGATTCATCATATTCGAGCGGTTCGAGTCCCTGCGGAAGGACATCACCGGAACCTCTGAATTCATCTTCCGAAGTGTGGTAATCGAACCTTAGACCGGCTACAATCTCCATCCTGTCGGTTACCTTGAATTCATCCTGTGCATAAGCGCCGAAATCGTAAGCTTTTTTCTTTGATGTCGAGGTATACGGCTCACTTGTATCAATGTCCAGATATACACCTCCTTCTTCAAGGTTGTTGTGCGAGAACTGCGCTCCCAAGAGAAGCTGATGCTTTAGTGTAAGAGGCTGCACCAGATTGAGGTTTGCTGTCACGAGGTCCTCATCCGCAGTGTAGGGTCGAAGAAGTTCAACGGGAGGTGTTTCGCCAATAGCCTCTTCATAATCACCGAGAAATGTGTCATTGGTGGCATCACGTTTGTGACCGGTAAGAGACAGACTCGAATTTATCTCGGTCCCGCCCGACAGCCAGACATGATACTCCAGTTGACCGGTAGCCCTGTCTGTTACAATCCGCTCAGTACCGGGAGCAAAGGGATTCTCGAACTGGTTGTCGGTCAACCATCCACCGAGCCGTGTTTCGGACATCAGTTTCCCTCTGACCACAAGTTGATCCGCAGTCAGAACATCGTCCACATAGAGGCTAAAACCGCCGTTCTTCGATGTTGCGCGAACCCTGTCTATCCAGCCGTCCGGCTCATCAACTCCATTTGCGGCGTTGACATCACCGGTTTCATCCAGCTCATCCTGCTCGTTCTGCTGTGCAAAGAGAAATATGCCAAGATTCCCTTTACGAGTACTCGCTGAGAGATCATACTTGTTTGTACCGTATTCACCGATTTCGATACCGATCCGACCTTCGGTTTTGCGTGGTACGACCGAGATGATATTAATTGCTCCGGCAACAGCATTGCTGCCATACAGAGCCGACCCCGCACCCTTCACTATCTCTATCTGATCAACATCCGCAGTACTCATCTGCTGAAGGCCATACACACTCGCAAGACCGGAATAAACCGGCTGACCATCGAGAAGAATCTGGGTATGATCCGCACCCAGTCCCTGCATTCTCAGGATAGAGAAATTGCATCCCTGACATTGCTGTTCGACACGGACTCCGGTTTCGCCGTCGAGCGCTTCATATATATTGTGCGCAGCTTTGTCCTCTATTGAGGCTTTCGAGACAACCTCCGTAAAAATAGGGACATCTTTCACATACCGGGGAGTGCGAGTCGCGGTCACTACTATCCCGCCGGCATTGATCGGCGCGGATACAAGAGCGATATCCAGATCAACTGGTTGATCACCGAAAACAGTTACTTTTTTCTTTTCCGGCTTGAAACCAACCGCTGAAATGAAGGCAGTCTTTGTTCCGGATGGAATGTGGTCCAGTGTGTAATATCCGAGTGAATCGGCCATTGTACCGAGATTTGTACCCTCAATTTGAATCGTGGCGAACGGAATCGGATTTCCTGTCTCCGATTCTGTGATCCTTCCCGTAATTGTGTCGCCATTTGCACCGGTAATACCAAATACCAGTGTCAGTATTACAATCATGACGAATGTATTTCTAAACATGTCATCTCCCGCAATGATTTTCGTTTTGTTGATGCTGTCCCAATGATGAGTATCAAACAAATTGAAGTGCGGGAGGAGCGCGCTTATCGGTTGAAGATGATACAGTTGTGAAAACGATACATTCACAACCAATATCCAGAATCAATTGAGGGGGATCGATGAACTCTGTAGCACAGTCAGCCTCGCAGGTATTAACCTGAAGGATTTTCCCCATTGCATTCAGGAATGCATACTCATACTGCGAGTGGTGATGAGCACCATTATCGTTATCATCGTGAGTTGTCGGATGGCTGTGTGTCACAACACGGCCATCCGGGAGAATATGGAGATGGAGATTAGCCAGATATGTGAATTGGAACGCAGATAGTGACAACAGCACTGCTGCGGCAGTTATTCTTGCAAGCAGTGTAGTTGCTGTATTTACGTTCCTGATTTTCATATCGCATACCTAATTGAAAACGACTTTCATTATCAGTCCATGCATTTTACATATATACGCAGCAAGTGTCAAGAAGAATTGTGATTATTTTCACATTGGGGGAGATGATCTTAAAATCGTCATTCCTGCCTCCAGGCTTGTTGAAAAAGTCTATTACGCCAGATCCTGCTCGCCACAGGCGAGTGTGATCTGGCGTCCTTCGAATATTCAGTGTTTATGCGTCTATTCAGTCAGGTCACACTGCCAGAGGCAGTCAAGCCCCGCCTGCGGCGGGCAGGACCTGACTGAAATTCGCCGAGTGGGCTTTTTCAACATGCCCCTCCGCAGGAATGACAATGGATAGTCAGGTGAGTAGACAAAATCCATTTGGTTCTGCCATGTCGAAACAACAAGGGTTCCGACCTACGGGCATCATACTTCGATGTCTATATATTCATACTCTTTAGAATGATACTGCCCTGTGTTACATTCAGGTCATCCGCGAGAATCTTGCACTTTGCTTTGAGCAGGAAAAATATGGGGTATAGTTCGTTTGAGAGAGCCTCAAAATTGCCCTGTCCCTTTGCTATTGTGAATTTGGATTCTTCCAGCATTTGCTTGAATTCCGGAGCGCATGTGCTGAGAATCGCGCCGGGAGCATCCGTACCCGATGATACAATCGTCGCAACCCTGTCAATACCAGCCTGAACTGCATCATCATGGGTAGCATCATTAATCACCGGTTTGTCACGGACGACATAGACTGTCGGTTTGTTCATCTGTTCTATAAGGAGCCGGTCGAAGACTGTCTCACCGGCATTGTCACCAATGTATAGTATCCGGTCAGCTTGAGCAAGGCGGTCTTTGAAGGCTGAATAATCACAGGCTGCAAAATCGGTATCGAGCACATCCTTCAGAGTCTTATCAATATCAAATGAAGCTGTCGGTCCGAAATCAATCACATTCCCGGCTATGGCGATGCGGACTGCTGCCAGTAGTTTATCGTCTGCATCTTCGATTACCTTTTTCATGGATGGATACAATGACAGAGCCTTCTGTGTGCACTCGTGCTTGACTTCCCTGAATGGATCCGGATTACCCGTAATCTCGCTTACCATCTGATATATTAATCGTCCAGTCTCAGGGGGTGTGTTTTCAAGAGAGATTTCCTTCAGCATCGAGCCGATTTCATCGAGAAGTCGTTTGAGCAGCCTGTCGTCATCCGTTGCTATGCGACCGGCACGGAGAGCTTGTTCGAAAAAACATGGTATGCAGTCAAGACAGGTTTTCATCTATTCATCCTTCCATCGATGTAGTTTCCCTGTCAGAAAAGTGCACTCTCATAAGGATCGATTATAACATTCATTACACGAATGTCAAGACTTGTCGAGATCCTTCTATGGCGGGATGAAAATCCAACAATATTTCCCTCAGGCTACGTTCTGTTGGTCCGGTGCTACCGGGGTTTGTTGAAAAGCCAACTTTTTACGTTTTTGCAGATCTTGACCGCCGAAGGCGGGCAAGAACTGCCGGAACCACTATCCCAAGTTGGTTGCGTAGCCCAGGGCTACCGTGCTACTCAATCTGTTGTTTGATTTTGGATTTTGCGCGGTCCAATACCTGCAGAATGTCAGTGTGTCCTGTTGTGGTAGAGTTATTGAAATCCATCAGGGGATGCTGAAATTCATTACCCGGAATCATGCTGTCAATCTCCGCTCTAACCGCCTGCATTGCGGTATTATGATGATTATATTCACCCGTTACTGTAATCGAGGCATGCTTGAGGGAACAGAACAGACTCCAGTTATCTGTCTCTATATCATCCTCACACTGACGGTCATCCTCACGGTTCCATTTCGATGAGTCTGCAAGAAGGCTCTCTGCCATTTCGATTATTCTAATGTCAGCCTCAGTAGCGGGTGGACAGTACCACCAGTCAATCACGAATTCAAGTGTATCGTTGTCAATCCGAAGGCTCTCCCACAGAAAATAACCCTGTCTGGTCTTCATGTAGACATCATCTTTCCCCCTGTGGTCGACTATATCGTACTCAATCGGTGTTGTCTTGCCGTTCGGATATCTGAAAACACCGGTAACATTTTCTGATCCGATTACCGAGAGCAAATCATCATCACTTACATCCCGGTGCATGAATTCTCTCGGAAGATCAACGGAGACCTCGAAACCCTCAAGATATTCACTCGCACCAACAAAGCTGCTGTCGATTCTCTGTAGAACGAATAGGAGATGGTTATCGGGAAGGGTATCCTGTGATATTTCCCGCGCAAACAGGTGACTTGCACCAAGCAGACATGCAATGAAAATAGTAACCGACACCGTTTTCATTCAATCATCCTTAATAACAGTAATGCATCTGGTGGATAGGCAACTACTAAGGAAGCGGAACAACTCTGAGTTCGTATGTTGTCCCTGCACAGTAGTAGCCATTCTCATCTTTGGGACAGGTATCATTGAATTCATACTCTATCGCTGTAAGAGCAATCATCTGTCTTAATGTATCGACTGCCTCAAGTTCATAGGTCGTATTCTCCTCCTCGAGGAGAACTGTCTCTTCACTATTGATCAGATCGCGAAAGAACAGAGCGCCGCTGTTGTGCCTCGGTCCGGGTTGTGGATACTGCGGCATATTGTCACTGTTGTCGAGGTAGACAACTTTTCCGTAGTCATCGTAAAATACAGCGCCATGAGGGGCAATTACGGTAATCTCCGGACTGGTTGTTACACTTGTTGCGGGAGTAACAGGCATCATGGCATAACCATAGTGCACCATCCCGCCACCGGCTCCCGGAGATCCCATCCAGGCTTCCAGTATGATATTGCTATCATCCTGTGTAAGTGCCAGTGGCATGAATATTCCACCGTGATTTGATCCGTGCTTTTCCTGAATCATTCCAAGATAGATGGAGGTTCCGGTGGATGGATTATATACTGTAAGGCGAATCTCGTCATTGTTGCATCTCTCAAGAAACTGTTGACCAAAACTATTCTCATAGCCTGTCGTTGAATCAAATACACATGGCTCATTGCAATAGACACGGAGCACTCTGTCACTCTGATGAAACGGGATAGAGAGAAGGTGGAAATAGTCTCGGGGAATATTCGGATCAATGTCGCTTGTGCCACCGTCATGTTCGTTGGGAAACATATTTTCCGGTTTTTGTGAATACCGCGTTGCAGTTTCCGAGACTACCGATCCCTCTCCCTCAGAGGTCGATAGAATCATCACCTGATTATTGCTTATATCCCACTGGACCGTCGCCTCCCCAGATTTTTCGATAGCAAGTTTCGGTGATTTCAGATATTTGACTTTTTCCGGTTCGATTGGATCGAGGTCAAGTTCAATCAGCCATATATGGTATCCACTCCCATGCTCTTTACTGTGCAGATAAGTACAGGCTGTTCCGACATTGTCGATCTCCCATTCGTATGTCTTGAACCAGCCATATAGCTGCTTGTTATAGTAGGTATCCACAAGGGTGTAGTAGTGCATGGAGAAGTTATTCGCTGACAAAAGCCCCCGTATAAACTGCCACTGCTGCTCCCTCGAGCGATATTGAACCGTATCGGATATCTCCACATTATCGGGCAGTATATCGGCAAGGGCAGTCTCCGACATCCCCATTTTTACAGATGACTCACCCCAGGTTATCCTATCCGGCAGAAGTGTACCATCGGTAAATATCGTTTTGTAATCCACTGTCTCAAACGATTCCGGAAGTTTTGGTATTTGCTCAATTGGGAATTTTATTGAATCATCTGCGGCAAGAAGTATCACCGGGAATGAAAGACAGAACCATATAGTTTGGATTATTCTCATCATGGACCATTCTCTCCCTCAAAATATTCTACAATTGAAGATAATGAATTGTTCGGGTTATTGCGACCTTTTACAGTTGGGGGTATCCCCTGCACTCTATATCGAAGCAAGTATTTTTGCATACTAACTATTCTCGGATTTGGATTGATCCATGACGGTTATTCTTTGTATATTGCCAGCCATTGATTGGGATCGGACATACGAAGAAGGAACAGATGTTATGACATTGAAGACCATCGTTCTGGCGGTATACGCTCTGACTATCATAATTGTAGGATTAGCGGGACTTCGAAAGACACGATCATTCTCCGATTATTTCCTCGGTGGCGGCAAGGTGGGCGCATGGATGACCGCATTCACCTATGGCACCGCATATTTCTCCGCTGTATTGTTCGTCGGATTTGCCGGAAAGGTTGGCTGGGGTTTCGGTCTGTCGGGACTATGGATAGCCCTCGGTAATACCCTTGTTGGAGTATTTGCGGTATGGTGGCTGCTGGGACCGAGAATCAAGCGCATGTCGGTGGAATACGGAGTTCATACTATTGGTGAGTTTTTGGAGAAACGCTACGACAGCCCGTTCCTGAAACTGTTTTCATCAATCTGCATCTTTGTCTTTTTCATTCCATATTCCGCTGCAGTATTCATTGGTCTGTCATATCTTTTTCGTTCAACATTCGGTATCGACTACACCCTTGCTCTGATTCTGATGGGCAGTTTCACTGCGCTATATCTGGTGATGGGTGGATATAAGTCGATCACCATTATAGATGTCATCTTCGGCATTATCATGCTTGCGGGTGTGGGCGTGCTCTTCGTCAGCATACTCCACAACGGTAACGGGCTATCGAATATTCTCGATGGGATATCATCCATCAATCCAAAATTGACAGCCACAGTGGGTCCACCGGGATGGTGGCCGTTGTTTAGTCTTGTGTTTCTTACAAGCGTGGCACCGATGGCCATGCCGCAGCTTTTGCAGAAATTCTACGCTATTCGAGATAATCGCGCAATCCGGATAGGAATGCTGGGATCTACGGTTTTCGCGCTGCTGATTACCGGAATCGGTTATTTCGCGGGAGCCACCACCCGATATTTCCTGAATCCCGACATTGCCCCAATGGCATTTAATAATGGCACGCCGGTTTTCGATGCTCTCATGCCGGAACTTTTAACTCGAATCATCCCCGAAGCTCTCTCGATATTGATGCTGCTGTTAATACTGTCAGCATCCATGTCAACTCTGGCTGCTCTGGTACTGATTTCCAGTTCCGCTGTCGCCAAGGATTTCTATGCGGGCTTTGTCAACCACTCCGTATCTGATTCCGGTTTGACAAACCTGATGCGTGTAATGAACGCTGCTATTGTAATTCTTGCCGTAGTGCTGGCGTTCATCCGACCCGCAACGATAGTTAGTATTTTAGGGATATCATGGGGGGCAATCGGAGCCGCATTTCTCGGACCCTTCATCTGGGGATTGCTCACTAAGAAGGCTAATCGGTTCGGTGCAATCGGATCCTCTCTTGCGGGTTTGGCGGTTTGCTTGATCCTGTATGCCACCGGGACACCGTCACCACAGGCGGGAACGCTTGGCATGCTGACATCGATTATTCTCACACCGATTATCAGCGCTGTTACTCCCAACACTAAGAAAACGAATGTGAGCAGAGCATGATGACCATCTATAGAAAAATCATAATTGCAATTCTTATATCCATTTTAGCGTCATCGATATCGTTGGCAGGAAAAATCAATGAGCATTGGACGGTAACATTTACTGAACGCTTCCGTCTCGTGTCATGGGATAACGCAATAACACTCGATCAGACCGCCAACGGCTCCCGTACATTCACACGCAGCCGAACTCAACTGGGCGCAGCATGGAGACACTCACAATACCTGTCTGTCACACTCAGGCTGGCTAATGAATTCCGATACCATCTTACGCCTCCGGAAAACGATTTCCATATGGACGAGACTTTCATCGATCATCTATACCTGAAAATCACTCCGCCATGCTATGAATCATTGACACTCACCATAGGGCGGCAGGATATCATACTGGGTGAGGGTTTCATCGTACTGGATGGTCATCCGTTGGATGGTTCAAGATCCATCTATTTCAATGCCGTACGTCTCGACTGGTCAATAAAACCGGATCACAGGCTGACTGCATTTGCCAGTTATCTGGAGGAGTATGATGACTGGCTGCCCATCTTCCATAAGGTGGATCAGATACTGATCGAACAACCGGAGACCGGAATCGGTGTCTATTATTCCGGCAAATGGATGGAGAGAGACATTCAGGCGTATTTCGTCCATAAACATCGCAGCTATACCGATGCTGTTCCAATAAGCTCATCCGCAAATACGTTTGGTGGAAGGTTCATGCAACCGTTCGAGGGAGCCGCCGGACTTACCGCAGTTTTAGAAGCCGCTTACCAGTTCGGTGAATATAGCGATGCAGACCGTAGTGCATTCGGTGGTCATGGATACCTGCAGTGCAAGCCAAAGTGGGAAATGCCTCGTCCCTACCTGCCCGCACGGTTTACCGCCGGCGTGATCTACCTGTCTGGTGAGGATCCCGATACAGAGGACTGGGAGGGCTGGGATCCCATGTTCGCGCGATGGCCGAAATGGAGCGAGTCGTATCTCTACACTCAGGTGAAAGAGGATGCCGTAGCGTGGTGGACAAATCTCTTCTCGATAAATGCTGAGATACAGTTCCTTCTGACACCGGATGTTGACTTAAAGCTGACATACCATCATCTGATGGCCCCGCAGGAAGCCAATGGATCGACTGCTTTTCCGGGTGGTACAGGAAAGACACGCGGTGAGTTGTTAATTGGCAAGCTTTCATACAAATTCGACCGACACTGGTCGGGGCATGTTCTGTGGGAGGCTTTTAATCCGGGAGATTACTATTTCAATGACGCTGACAGTTACTCATGGATTCGCACAGAGTTGATGTTCCGATACTGAGTCATTTCATGACTTATTGCATTTAATCAGTGTAATCCGGATCTATTCCACAATATGGTCGCATAGACGAGATGGATTGCTCCCGCAGCCGCCAATGCCACGATAACCTGTGAAGTACTTCTGGTACTCAAGTCATATACTCCATCTTCATTAGTCGTAAATACTCAATACGTAATATATTCGTAGATATCAAACCATGCATTTTACCAGCTATAAAACCAGGTAATAGAACATGGTAACAGTTTCAACAATACACTCCAATATACTCTCAGTAAATATCTCCATGTAAATTTATAGTCTTTTAACAGAATGATGTGTTAAGAACACATTAAGATTCTGCAAGAGGGAAGAACTCTCGCTTCATCCAAATCCCGGACCTATTATCCACAAGCCATATTTCATTTACAGAGACATTAATCGGAAGTTTACCAATTGCTACAGCATCGAATCGCCTGCTGATATGTTCTATTTCATCTTCACTCTTCTCCGTTGCGACAGTGAGATGAGGAATGACCTCACTGAACATACCACCATAGGGTGGTGACTGAGGAAATGTAGCTGCCACAGCCTCAATTATTTCAATAATAGGCTTATCCGGAAATGGAACCAGATAGAGAGTACCCGGGAATCGCCCCGTCTCTAAAAGAGCAAATTCAAAGCTGGTATGTGAAGAGAAAAGACGTCTGGATTCTCGTATTGCGTAGGTACTGTCATTTTCCATAGATAGGAATGGGTGATTTATCGTTATATGCGCCGGCATGCCTACAATCGCGGATGGATCATGTTTGGATCTGAATGGTTCGACAAGCGTATCGGCTTCCGGAACAAGAATTACCAACGCTGATTGAAATGACATCTCTTAAAAATCTCCAATTGCCGTTTGATAGTGGATTATTGGATACAAGTCCACACAAGTAAATACAGATAATATTCACCATGATAATTGAATTTTTCTATGCATCGAATGTATACATACAGTAAAGCAAATTGAGGAGATAAAAATGAAATACAGAGTGCATCGGTTGGATATTAAGTTGAATAAAGAACATCAGAAACTGGAAAAGTTCTTGAATGAACTGAAGGGTGAAGTCGTTTCGATATTCCCGAATGTCAAGCCGACTTTCCAGGGGATGGGAGCTACTGCCAAAGTCGATTTCGTACTTATAATAGAGAAACTGAGATAATATATCGGCATAATCTCCCGGAGTCGAGCGCATCGGTCACCAAACGGCAACTCCCCTGTATAGCAGCGGATTGTTCCGACGGCTTGCCATGTGGAGTAATCTCTGCATTCCCCAAATATCTCTCCCACAACAATGGTTAATAGATACGTCCTCATCCCACCCATAACTATTTTGATGTCGTTTTAGATGATTAACTGATCTGATGAAATATTATCAAATTACTGTAGTGGACAAATGGGGTTTAGGCAATCAGCGGGACTACGTTAATCATCCATATATATGAAGAAATCAGATTGTTTGGTTTACTGCATGAAATTGCCACGAGATATAAGCCCAATTCTATCCGGTATAACAGAATACAATCATGGATTTCATGGTCTTGATTTGTCAAAAATTGTCAAAATCGCTTCAGCGCATGTATAACATTCCAATAGAATCAGTAGTATTTCTATACGTCCTGTAAGTAAAAGAATAGTTGTAAATACATTATTCCCCAGTGTGACTCAGACAAGCCACAGAATATCTCGATCTCTTTGTCATCGAAATCCAACGGTCCAATCCCGCACCATCCAATAATATCCGAAGTGTCTTTCCGGACAATACCGAGAGTCCATTTTATTATCTTGTCCGGCTGGTTTTTATTATAACAGTCCTGCAACCAGTTAATGATATCTCTCACCTCATCAATGGACATAACATCTTCAGGCAAAAACTCTACAACTTTGGGTTGATTGACAATGGTAGAAAGACCCTCTGCATCTTCCGGAACGAGAGTACGTATTACACAGTTCTGGTCTCAAGGAAAATATTATTGAATAGTGAGTTACTCATTAATTCCTTCCATATTACTCTATTTGTTCTTTACAAAAGAACTGCAGTTTATCAATTCTATAGAGAGCGTATCTCTTCCCCCCGCGATCGACGTATTTATCCAATGTCATACCTATCCTCTCAGCCACACGTTTTGAGGGTACGTTTTCAGGATCAATCCAACCATATATACTGTCAAAATCATACTTGGTAAATCCATACTCCAAGACAGCAATTGCAGCCTCCGTTGCATATCCATGCCCCCAATAAGAACGTCTGAAATCGAATCCGATGCCGACTATGAGCTTACCATCGATCTCATCAGTTTCCAACCCACAATCTCCAATGACTTCACCATTGTCCTTTAAGATCACAGAAAGCAGCGAGAAGCCATGCTCTCGCTCGTGCTCAAGATTGTCCTGTACCCATTTGTCCATTCTGGATCTATCAAAGACTATACCAAAGTAGCGCATCGCTATCGGATCCGAGAATATATCAAAAAGAGGCTCCGCATCATCCTCTCTCATTTTCTGTAGTATCAATCGTTCTGTTTCAACCATAACTTTAGATACGACTCTTTATGTCATTGAGTTACCAATAATTCGGTTCTTTGGAGAATAAAGACTCTGAAAAAATCATCGAAATTCCCGGATTCTATTGTTTCCTGCTCCAATCTCCCGCAATGCATAAGAAGTTTCATCTCTGCAATAAAAGATGTTGCATATCCCATATATATTTTGCTACAATACCACCGCTGACTTTGCTTGCGACCGATTTTCCAGGTCCTTTGCACTACATCGATCCAGAAGAATCATAAATTCACCTTCTTGTAGTTTCCTCCCGGGAGGAGCTGCTCGCATGGTATCGTTTTTTGATGCCGGCGATAATCAATGGAGGTCTATATGACTAACCAATCCCAGATAAGGATCCGAAGCGAAGAAGACTTGAAGAAAAACTCCACCTCAATTCTGAAAAGAATCAACAATGCGGAAAGGGGTGGTCTTCTGTTCCTGCTTAATCCGGTCTTTGCATTGCAGGACATTGAAATTGATTTAAGCCTTCCCATGAGAAGTCATATCAGGCGAGCACTGAGATACGGCAGCGAGACGAAGAAGGAACTGAAAGAAATGGAATCGGAGATAAACAAACTGGCAGGATATAAAGTCAACGTCATATCGAACACAAGTGTATCAAAGCTTTTGTTCGATGATCTCAAACTACCCATTCCCAAATCTTCCCCCAAACAAACACAGGCTGATACACCTGCAGCTCCGGATCCGGTTGAATATGAGCCGGAGACTGATCCTGAGGAGACTACGGATATAAACTTCGACGCTCTGGAAGAGGATGATCTGCGAGATATTCTGATTTCCAGAGGGATTGAACCCGGCAAAGAGAAAAGCGAGATGGTTGGCCGTCTCACAGATATTACCCATACGATGCAATCCAGAGTTCCAATAACCATTGAGCTTCTGGAGAGTCTGAAAGAGAAGCATCCAGTCGTACCGAAACTGATCGAGATGCGAAAGCTGCTCAAGACGGGCTGGCGATTCGTAAACCGCGAAATTTATGACAAGGTGAAGGCAGGAGCGAGTGTAACTCTGCTGAAAGGCGTAAGCTTTCGCAACAAGAAATAATGAACAATTGTCTCGTCGATACGACTGGAGGTGAATATGTCAATAACCGGTAACTATCAGGCAGCCTTCGAATTGAGTGAGCAGATAGTAAAGGAAGTGTTCCTTGCTGCACACGAATCCGGAGAGATGCCCTCTGAGATCCTCGTAAACTCACAAGCTGGCGGATATACATACGATTCCATCGTTAAGATTCTTCAGACTGGAACCGCCGGAGACCTTGATGTCTCATTCAATACGAGTGTAAACAACGGAATCAAGATGTCGCTTCCACTTGATGTGGAGGTCAATATTCAGAACTGTCCCGCACCCAGTATTAATCCCATTCAGTTTCAGGCCAAGCTCGATATAACTGCTCCGGTACAGGGATTACCCGATTCATCCGGCAATAAAGAGCTTGTACTCAACATGGCAAACCTGCCGAACAATCAGGTAGCCGTAACCATGCCCTCCGATCCGATTGTGCAGGTTACGAGTGAGTTGATTCAGGATGGAATGCACGAGGCATTCAGACGCAATTTGATTCCACACAACACCCCGTTCCTTGATATAGTTAACGATGATGAAAACACTGATCGACAGATCAAATTTCAGATAGATGACCAACCAACCGTTGGACATGATGGACACGGGACCCTCACTCTCCCGGTCATATTCAAGATATTCGATCCGGGAGAGAGCACAATTACGATTGCCAACATAGGACTCATTCGCTCAAGTGAAAGTCTGACAATTCGATTCTCAACCGTTACTGCAGGCGACATCACAATAAATCCATCATTGGGTTTGGCCGATGCAGTAGCCGCAGGTCAGATAGCCGGCTTCATCAACACCAAACCCGACTATACTGTCCCGATCCCTTCAAACGATACAGTTGCGTCTTTCATACGGACTGAATCCAAGAATAGACTGGACACATGGGGTGCGGACGGTAACGGCAGAATCCATCTCTATACGCCGAATGCGGTTGAAAACTCTCCAATTGAAATCCGCGACTTTGATGTTAAAGTCAAACCCGGATTCCTCGCCGTCCTTTTCAATCCCAGGAGCAACGCAAATCCCGACGACGTCGAGAATTTTATTCCAAGCGGAAAGAAATTCGCACAGGCAATGGATGAACCTGCAGTACAGGAGATAATCAAAGGAGCACTGGATGAACATATCCTGCAGGAGAACGGCTGTAGCGGATGGCCCTGCAAGTTCGATCATAAAATCGAAGGGCACAATGTCAAAATCTGGGAACCGAAATTCTCTCTCAAAGATGGATATATGAAAATGACGGGATCCGCCGAGGTCGCGATTGACTGCTGGTTTGATCCCGATGTAGATTTCGAAGCAAAAGTCAATTTCTATTTCGATACAGACGCCAACGGAAACAAGATCATAAAACCGAATGTCTATGGGGAGGACCTCGACCTCTCCTGCCTCGACTGGTTCCTGGGCTTTATAATCCCAATCTATGGCTGGATTTGCCTGATTGTCGTCAATGTCGTAATCGAATCTGTCGGCGGAGATGTAATGAGTGCGGAAGGAGATGCAATAGCTGACGGAACGCATTTCATTGCAGGCGAAATTCATGGCGTAGGCAATGTGGAGACTGATCTGGATCAGATTGATATCAAGCCGAGTGGCATAATTCTCTCAGGTGGAATAACCGTATCATCGGCTCAATATGCGCTAACTGTAGTACCGTCCGAAAGTGGAGCGCCCTACAGCGGTGCAGCCGCCTCCACATTCTATTTCAGTTCCCTGTATACTCATCCGATGGCAAAACACCTGTGGAAGCTTGGTGATGGCAACACAAAATCCGGTAAAAACATAAACCATATCTATATTGAGGATGGCATTTACATTCTCAAGCTTGAATCCGATGTCAATGTCCCGCGAAAAGCTATCACGCATCATTTCGCCAGAGTCAAAGTGGAGAAGGTATCACCGGATGTAAACGCCGGATCCGATGTTGTTGCATACGAGGGGGAAGTTATCAACTTCTTTGGGCGTTTCCGAGACAAAGAATGGAAGGATACACATGTAGCCAGATGGCTGTGGGGAGATAATTCACTCAGCGAAGGTACGGTCACTGAAACCAATGACCCGCCACACGCTGAAGGCACTGTAACCGGCAAACACGCATTCTGCGATAACGGTGAATACACGGTAACCCTCTTCGTTATCGACGATGATGGCGCATATGGGAAAGATACATGCAGAGTCAGGATCAGGAATGTCGCCCCCACAGTGAAAACAAAGAAATCTGTTTTCGCATATCCATGTACTCCAATCAATCTCATTGCCGAATTCACAGATCCCGGATGGTGTGATACTCACATAGCATACTGGAATTTTGGAGACTGCACTCCGACTGTCCCGGCAACCGTTGTAGAAAAGAACGATCCACCAATTGGATTCGGTATCGCTGTAGCGACGAACACTTACCAGAGTTGTGGCGCATACCACGCAGAGTGTACCGTAATAGATGATGACGGCGGAATCGGTCGCGATACACTCATAGTCAATGTGATCGATGTGTTAAACAAGGATTTCGAGGATGGATTCCGGAATCGCTATCTGGGAGCCGTAGCAAACGAATGGGAACCCTACGCTTCGAGTGGCAGACGAGGTTACGTGACAGTCGGTGATGATCCGTTTGCCAACTCAGGTGGATTTCAATTGCTGCGCAGCGAGGAATTCATCGTTCGCGACGGCAGAAGGTCACAGAGAATGCTCTGTCATTTAGGGCAGAGAATCGGAATCCTCCAGCAGGTTGGAGCCAATCCCGGCTGGGACTATCAGACCAAAACATGGTATCACCTCGATCAGAATCTGGGTGGTATATGTCGGCTCGGTGTAGATCCCACCGGTGGTATTAATCCCGAATCCTCGAAGATCGTATGGTCAGAGGGTGGCGAGCAACAGGATTGGGAACAACTACTGGTTAGAGTAACGGCTGAGGGAAATGCAATCACGATATTTCTTGAAGCCAATTCCGACGATCATGCGGCAAACGCATATTTCGATTCGGTTTCACTTGTCCCGTACCCCTGCCCCCTGCCGGAACCGGTTCCTCCTGAGATCGAAGAGCCTGAAGGCAGAAAAGTCTGCGTTGATTGGAGCGAGGAAAAGAATGCCAGAACTCTACCGCCTGTCTATGAAAAGAACGGTTTCACGTTCATATCACGAGACAAACAGCAACTCGAACTGGTGGTCTGGGGTATTCCGGAGGATGTCGGCAAACTGCTGCTGAGAAAGCATGGTATTGCGGTACGATTCCCATTCGATGCGGACAAGGTTGAGGTCACCGTGACATCGGGAACCCAGATGCCCGTAACAATCAAGGCATACAATGATGAAGGTGAAGAGATCGCTCATGGAGCCTCGCAACATAATAGTGGAGCACCGGAAACCGTCACATTGATAGCAAAGGAAATGGTGGGTGTCTATATCGCAGGGAGTCTCGGCAGGGAGTTGCTTGTGAGAATATGCATCTATGATGGATCGAAGGCGAAAGATGAAGAAGAGCGCGAAAAAGAGAAAACGAACGGAAGCTTTAACCACTACAGGCTGGCAGATCTGAGAAAGGTCAATCGTAAAGGGTTTAGCGCCCTCGATCATATTGATGATAGAAACACTCAGGAAACATAGAGGAGCTGCAAATGGCAAGCGAAGAGAGAGATGTTAAAATCATCCAGTGGCCGGAGAATTCGGCCAGGCTGGAGCACGAGTTCAAAATGGAGGAACCGTGCCCGGTTGCAATTCATTTCCTGAAACCACCTGCGCACGTGAAGATAGAAACCTCACCGAAAGAGCCGTTGCATGTTGACATGAAGATGGGAGTTTCCGCCGATGATACCATCCCGGTGTGCTTAACACTGTGTGAACCAATCTGCGCAGACAGCGATTACACGGTTGGACTAAGCATCCTTGAAAAACCGCTCGCGGCAATATCCATCAAGGGCAGGACAAAACTGTTCAATTGTGATGACGAAGAACCGGATGAGTTAAGGTGTATCGACTTCACAAAGCTTCGCCCCAAACAGAGAATCGTGGAACCTTATGAATATGCCGGTCTCACATTTACTCCACTGGGAGATTCACTCTACACTGGGTTGATTGGCGATCCATCGGGGCAGACAAAGCTGCAGTTCCCGCCGGATGGAGTGAGGATCGAATACCCCCATCCGGTATCAATAACAGATATAACCGTGAACAACTATGCTGATCCGGTTCTCACGTTTACAGTCTATTCTTACGATGTTGTTCTGGAACAGGTCGATCTCGAAGTAAACAATGAGGTTAAAACGCTAAATATCATCAATGATGATATAACGGCGGTAGAAATCAAAGGAGGTCAGAACGAGTCGTCCATCATAGAGATATGCTATTACCCATTTTACTGAGAGTAGGATCATTCAGGAATCGACATCGACAATAGAATAGAAAGAAATAGAATCATATTGGAGAATTATTATGTCGACAAGAGCCAAGAAAACAGATAGCAGTTTTAGGAGATCAGGGAATACGTCAAACAAGTCCGGCAAAGCCGGCAGTAGCTTCGACCCGGCGGGGATATTACAGGACTTCACCAAAACAACATCACGTGTTGTACACCAGGCAGCAGCAATACTGGAGGAGGAGATAGCTGCAGGAGTGGTTGCAGCGAAACAGGTCGAAGATCAACTGGTGGATGTTAAAAAGGCACGTTCCGGTGAATCCGCGGAAGTAATCCAGCGCTTTCGCAAGGATGCTCATGATCTGGTGGATATAGTGCTTGATATGCTTGCAATCGCCTCAGAAAAAGCAACGGATGTCTCTGATAATATGCTGTCATTTGGTACCGGAACATCATCAAAGAGAACCGGGAAAACTTCCGGTGGAACAATACCGACATTGGTTATTCCAAAGACACTCCGTCCAGGCGACTCATTCGAGATTGAAATGATGCTTGAAAATGAAAGTGACAAACAGATTAACAAGATATCGATGATTTGCAACGACCTCATAAATTCTGACGGGAAAAAGATCACTGCCAGAAATGTCGCTTTCTCACCGGGAGTAACCAGTCTTAAGCCAAAAGCTCAGGCGAATGTCACCATCGGGATCACGATTCCAAAAGCTGCCGAAGCAGGATCCTATTCCGGCATCATTCGCGCAACAAACATGAACCAGCTTCAGGCGATATTAGTTGTCAATGTCAGTAAAAACTGAAACAAAACACTATGAGATTGTCCGAGATACCCTGAACAGGTACAACCGTATCACGTTGGATACACTCAAGGTATTCCTGCCTCGCAGTGAGCCAAGGAAATATCTCTACGACCTGATCTCGGACTATCCGTCCCGAGCGGGCAAGGGATTCCGTCCGGGGCTTTGTATCGCTACATGCAAAGCGCACGGCGGAACTGTGCGAAATGCCGCATATACAGCAGCGGCTTTGGAGCTACTGCACAATGCGTTCCTCGTTCATGATGATGTAGAGGATGACAGTGAAATGCGTCGGGGCGCAGCTACTCTTCACTCTGAGTATGGAGTCAGTATTGCTGTGAATGTCGGTGATGCGATGAATGCTCTAAGCTTACGACCGATCATGAAAAATCTTACAACACTGGGACCAAATTTAACCGTAAGCATTTTCTCTGAAATAGAGCACATGGTAAGACAATCGGTTGAAGGACAGGCTATGGAACTGGGATGGGTGCGCGAGAATAACTGCGATCTGAATCCCAATGATTATCTTCGAATGATACTGAAAAAGACATGCTGGTACACATGCATCCATCCCTGCCGCCTTGGAGCGCTGATAGCGACAGGCGGCAGCATTGACCTGGATCGCTTCAACCGTTTCTGCTATTACATGGGAGCGGCATTTCAGATTCAGGATGATCTGCTTAACCTGATCGGCGATCAGAATAAATATGGCAAGGAGATTGGTGGCGATATTCGCGAGGGCAAGCGGACGATGATACTCATCCACCTGTTAAGCAAGGCGAACAGGTCAGAGAAGAAATATCTGCGGCAGTTTCTCGCTACTCCCCGGCGTCAGCGTACAGAAGAGGATGTTGAATCTGTTTATTCTCTAATCGAGAAGTATGAGAGTATAGATTTCGCTCGATCATGTGCACGACAACTCGCCGGCGCGGCATTGAAGGAGTTTCATAATGCCTATCGTGACGCCTCAGATTCCACTGACAAGCAGTTCGTCCATCAAATTATCCTGTACATGATCGAACGGGACCTGTAGTATACTTGATTTTATCACCAGTCAGCATACTCCCCATTGGATAATGGGAATCATAGTTTTAGCAAAACCTATAACGCGTATAAATCTCCATATATCAGTGATTCACATAATGTGATAGTTAGGTGGCTAAGATAGTCAAGGCTCTTGAGTGAGTGCTACTGGAATGGAATGTTATCTCCGGTTGTGCAACTTAATTCCCATAATTGTAAGTGTCCATATTCTGCTACCGCACTTCTTTATTGTTCCAATGAAATACTCCTTGTGCTTTATCGAATTGGGTTACGAAGTCATCACGGCACATTTTGTATAGCTCCATTTGATCGCCAGTATTATAGATTGACAGAAGAGGGCTACGGTTGCCATAGTGGTTTGAGAATAGTAATCCGAAATAAAGCACATCCGTACGGTCCTGGTTGTCGTATTCAATCTGAAATGTCGTGAAGTAAAGTGTCCCAGCGGAAGTCCTTATATCGAGATTGCCTACGATTGCAAACCTGTCCACACCTTCGAGTTGAGCCAGGTCAGCTTTGAATTGCTCAAGCCGCCTGAGGTTATTTTCAATATTTATATGAATGTTTGGATTTCTTTCTGTGGTCTTCCGTTCGTTGACAAATCCACTATCAGGATCCATAAGTAAAGCTCTCACAATGATATTTCTACTCCGAAGTTCCTGAATAACAACAGGCAGGTTTCCATTGAGTGCTTCCTTCAGATTCTGACCGGTATCCTGATACCAGGTCAGTTTTTCAATGAAGTCCGTAAGAGCTATACCCGAAATGCAGACTTTTCCAGCATCTCGATAATGTTCATCATAGAACTTCGAATTCTCCAACTTGTCACGGTTTCTGGTAAATACGCGTATGGAAACCTGTGTCACAATTTCGAGGATTCTGGTTATTGTACCCCTTAGATCCTGAAGTCTCCCTGGAAATATTAAATTCACGAGAAAAGCAGCCAATAAACCGGTCGCAACTCCGAGGGTGATATCGGTCAGTTTAGAGTCTGTAAAGTTCAAATGCAGTAGAAAAAACACAATTGCAAGTAACATGAGAACAATACTCTGTATCCTCTGGTTACTCATTGTCCTTCCCTCCTTATAACTGTCTATTCATGCTGGCTGCAGCCAGCTTGCACATTCATTGCAGTGCTACTATATCTTTAAGTGTGACGATTCGTCCCGGATCTCGACTATGAATATACCCTTCCCTCCCATCTGGTACAAAGGCAAACACAGCGTCTGATTCCTCCAAGCCCGTATATAATCGGGATACCGGTCCGGAGACAACAAAAGCGTGGAACACCGGTTTATTTTTTATCTGTAATGTCTCGAAGAAATTCGCTCCTTTAATGAAGACAGTATCCGCTTTTTCAATCTCAGCTCTGGCTGCAGGTGGCAGATACGTAAGCTGGTAAGAGATAAATGGGCAGTAAGTTGTGGAGACTCTGAACCTTGAATCCAGTAGTGCAGCAAGGCTTGCAAATACTGGTGATGATAGGATCGGCGACATCATCTCACTGCAGAAGTTGATACTTATCTGGGCAGTATTCACAAGAATGTGAAGGGTCAGAAAATTATATTGCACCAGTAGATCTTGCAACCAAAGCAAATCATCAACTGTCTCTGTGGCATCGTCAAATATGGCAACCAATTCAAAACTGCCTTCTCGTAGTCCCTCATTCTCTATCATGTCGAGTAGTATACTGCGGTGGTCAATTGCGAGTTTTGATCCGAAATATCGGCTCGATGTTTCACGTGCACCCATAATCACGCTTCGAAGCTCACGCCCCTCAGATATTCCCTTCTCAATAAACGAGACTCCCTTGCCTATTGCATAACCCATCTTATCAAACACGGAGAGAGATATCTGTTCATTGGTAACTGAGAGTGACGCAAGGAGTGCTTTACAGGTAACATCGAATTCCTGCCGTTCAGAATCGTAAATACCTTTACCAAGAACAAACTCCACAGCTTTCGAAATAAGGTACATATTGAGATTGTTGTTCAAATTCCTGATTACAAGATAGTTATTCGCTCGATAGATGGCCGATAGGAGTAAACACACCTGGTCCAAAAGAGATTCTATATCTGACTCCTTCAGCTTTCCCTCAGCCGTCAAGTTGCGCAGAATACGGTAAACTGCATTAGTGTTATAGTTGAAGTTGCACAGCAAAGTCTGTGGATTGCAGTCTTTCCACGAGAATGGTGGTTGAGGAGTGTTTTCATCTACCGCGAAATTCACTCCGGGGATACGAGGCATGAAATATTTGTAGAAGAAATCAGGGCTATCAAGAAAACGGGAAATCTCTAACTTGGGATTAAGGGAATTCGCTTGATCCGATAGATTACCATATATCTCTAAAAATCTGAGAGGTTTTTCATAGGTAATCCCCTTCACATTCACGTTTGCGTTTAAAGCTGTATCCAGATTGATCTCAGTGGAGAAACCTTTCCAGAAGGTGATTAGGATCTTTTTGAGTGGATTGCCGCCAATATTCACTCTATCCATAGTAACGATCCTTGAGGCTTAATGGTATGGACTTAACTCCATTAGACAACTGCAATTGCGGTGTTATGTTTAAGATAGTAGAGGGCTTATCCAAGTCAACAATGATTGTTACTCCGAGGTTATGTCTGTCAGAATTAGTCTCTTGGATGATGTCGTTGACAGCGAAGCTGGATATTCCCATATTCGCATTGATTTTAGCAAATAACAATACCTTGATTCTTGATGCAATCCTGCTCAATAAGATTATTATGGGTAGCCGATATGTAAAAGTAAGTATTATGGGTTGAGATTGTTAGATTAAGTGAATATGTGTGCAGCCAACTTAACAGAGAAATGTTTATTTTGTAATCCCAGGGATTTCTGTCAAGAAAACCAGATTCTTCTACGATCAGAAAACCTCTACCTTTTCGCAGGTTTGGGACAGATCGTTGACGGATACATATTGATAACACCCTACAGATGCGATGACCATTTGAATCCATTGCGATGTCTGGCTGATTTCCCTGTTAAGCTCCTGGATGAACTCTTATTTCTGCGCAATCTTGTATCCGACTTCTACCAGGTGACGTACTCATATGGGGATGCTGGGATGCATTTTGAACACGGCAGAGTCAATCTCTGCACTCAGAGCATGCTGGGAACACGACACTGCTGTCACGCACATCTATGTTGCTATCCGGTGAACATTGCGCTGTGGGACTATATGCATGACCTGCAAACTGAAAATCTACCAAACCTATATGGACTTGACGAGAAATGTAGTAACTCGCAATATCTTCTAATTCAAGTTTCAACACCAAGAAACACAGAAAGTCCAAATTCATCCAAAAGAGAACAATGGATTACGCGTATTGCAATTGTTCCTGAAACAATGGAACTGACCGGTCAATATTTCCGCAGACTACTTGCTCAGGGAATCGGTGAACCTGAGTTATGGGACTGGTCAAAATACCCGATGTGGGAGAGAATTACCAAGCTTAAGAGTGAATTCCGACACTGGGCATCTACACAAGACAAGTACAACATTATCAATGATGAGGATAACACACTACGAATTGATCTCACGGAATCATTTCTCAATGGATGAAACAGATAACAATACAACTGCTGAAGAACTCTATCGTTAATAGAAAGTACCAAATAAAGTGAATATCCTCCAACTGGATTTGTATATGATTTTGGGGGCATGAACAGAGGTGTAAGATGAATGATTACATTTTCGGATTGGCTCTGATCAGCGTAATTTGGGGTATCGTATCCGCAATTGTTATGGCAGCTTATGTATCAAGAAAGGGATATAAAATCAGTCTGGTGTTCTTCAGATTGTATATTCTCAAGTATATTCATCAATATTCAAGAATCACCACAGAGGAGAATGGTAGGCCGGGAATCTGGTTCTATTCATTCATTATTGCGATGAATCTCGCTCTTGCAATTGCCATCATTGGGATATTAGTGTAAAACCCAGAGAAACCTGATTAATCCGATGGATAGCTGCCCATAGCTCTTGAAAAATTACCTATACAACATGGTCACTGGTTTACTCTTCACTCCTTCGGCAAAGACTCGATAAACCCGCCCACCAGACTGAAGTTTTCCTGTTCGTAAACCGGTAGTGAAATTGCATAAGTGACTAACAGGATTAACGTAGTTACCGCTTTCATTGCTAATATCCCCACAATATGTCCATTGTTAGCTGATGCACTTCAATGCTTCCTGCTGCTCTCTGCTATTTCACGAAGATACTCTCTGGTATTCGCTGGATTCTTGAATACAATCTGTTCACCATTCGCATAGTATTTGCGCAGGCAATTGTGGATTTTTGGGAAATGATCGCGGTGATAATTCCATGTGAATTTGAGAAACTCGGTATCGATCCGTTCCGGACAACCATCAGCCATATCAGAGCGTACTCTTCGGAAATTGGTCACATAGCGTTTGAAAATACGCCACATGCAGAAATAGCGGGGATAATCCATAAAGAAGACAGTATCCGCACGCGGTAACCGTATATCCAGCGTGCTATCATAGGTACCATCAATTATCCATGTGTCCGAGTTCGACAGTGCCCCGACCCGCTTCCGCCAGACATCTCTACCGGTTGGCTGCCAGCCGGGTTGCCAGAATTCCCTGTCGAGATGTATTACCGGCAGTTGGAGGATATCTCCCAGTTCTGTGGCGAATGTCGATTTCCCGGATCCGGGGTGGCCGATGATGAGTATCCGTTTCACATCACTATAGATGTCAGTTAATCGACTAACATGCAATTACAATATTGTACGTTATACATCTTTACTATCCGTTTTACCAAACAAGTGTCAGGAGAATTCCGGAGTATTTAATTTATCCAGTATATTATGATGTTGTCTGATCCGCTGCAATAAAGTCTATCCAGAACTTGGTTTGACCATCTCCGTCGCTTTCGAGATTGAACCGGTAGCCATGATTTATCAGAATCTCACGAATCAGCGTCAATCCTATTCCCTGACCATCCTTCTTCGTGCTGTAAAAGGGTGTGAACAGATGTTGTTTCGAATCCTCAGGTATTCCCTTACCTGTATCGGTTATACTTAATCTGGTGGGTTTCTCGCGCGACACCGTTACAGTAATGATCCCATCACTTTCGATTGCTTCGACAGCATTTCTTACGATATTCAGGAGCGCCTGCTCGATTTGGTGCACATCAGCTCTGGCTGTAAGAGAATCGGTTTCGACATCCCACTCCCATGATATATTCCTGTTTTTGCAGTCTCTGCTTACAAGAACCTCCACTGATCTAACTATTTCAAATATGTCACAGTGCTGTTTTGACGGCGGTGGAATCCGTACAACATCCGCCAGATTGCTCATAAACCTGTTTAGCCCCTTATTACGATCGATCGCAACCTGAATTGCGTCCTCAAACTCTACCCTGTCGTTTTCACACAGCTGGTTTTTGTAATTGAGGAAAGATGACATGATTGAGTTTACAGCCCCGACCGAATTGTTGATCTCGTGCGACATCATCCGAATCACTTTTTCGTACGCTTTCTTCTGAGCCGTAAGTATCTCTTTTGTCAACTCCTCAACGAGGACAAACTGCCTTCGGAAACCCCTATCCATGAATGATGATTTCCTGCATCTGAATGTCTGAATTCCACTCAGTGAAACTATTCTGGACTCTCCCGCTGACAGATCAGAGAGCACCCTACCCGCCGCCCCCTCGATTTCACCGAGTGTCTTGCCTGCGTACTCCGATCCTCTAACATCCAATATCATCTCTGATGCCCGGTTCATCATCTCGATCTTGTTATCATAGTCCAGGATGATAATACCCGATGGTGATGCTTCAATTAAATGGAGCAGAAAATAGTGTTGCTCGCGCTGCTGAATTCTCTCGCTTCGGAGTTCATCAATCATCCGGTTATATATTCGAATCAATTGATCGAGTTCATCCTGTCCTGTTTCGATGATTCGGGTTCCGAAGTCACGATCCTTGATCGTCTCAGCACTTGCTGCGATCAGCTCGAGTGGTTTCAGCATGGATTTGTACAGGTGTACTGACACGCCGAGACTTGCAAGAATGAGTATTTCAGCCCCCGCAAATGCGTATTTATTTACCGAAAGGAGAACAAGGGCCATCGCTGCCAATGTTAAATGAATGGCGAGTACAAAGATTACAAACTTACTTCGAAGGTTCATGGTTCAATGCCGTACTTTTCAAGACGCCTGTATAGTGCAGCTCTGCTAAGACCGAGAGATTGCGCAACTTTGGTGATATTTCGATCGTGTAACTCAAGAGCTTTCTCGATCATCTTCCTTTCCATCTCATCGATGGTCAGGGTGCCTGCGCTGGTTTGGGTATCCGTTGAAATAGTCCCGGTCTGCTGTACCTGTTCTGCGAAGTCATCAATATCAAGTTCACTTTGACCAGAAACCAGAACCGTACGTTCTACGACGTTCCTCATCTCCCTGATATTCCCGTACCATGCCAGATCTGACAGCCAATCAAGCGCCCTCGAAGTAACCGTCAGTTCAGGGCGCCCATAGACTTTTTTAAGATTGCTAATGAAGTAGCACACCAGACTCGGTATATCGGATGTTCGTTCACGCAGCGGAGGAAGATGAAGGGTAATCAGGTTTATGCGGTAATAGAGGTCTTCCCTGAATGTCTTTCCGGTCAACATCTCTTCAAGGTTCCGGTTGGTGGCGCTGATCAATCTGAAATCGGCGGCTATCGTCTCCGATGATCCCAGTACCTCGAAGCTCTTATCCTGAAGTACACGCAGAAGCTTGACCTGGCTCGACAGATCGAGGTCGCCTATCTCGTCAAGAAAGAGTGTGCCGCTGTCTGACAACTCGAATCTACCCTTCCGATCCTGTTTAGCATCGGTGAATGCACCCTTCTTGTGACCAAACATTTCACTCTCGAACAGTGATGCCGGGATACCGCCCAGGTTAACCTTGACAAACGGGCCACCGGCACGCCCGCTGTTAACATGAATAGCCTCTGCAAGCAGTTCTTTACCGGTACCACTTTCACCTGTTATAAGAACGGATGCGTCCGTTGCGCTGACTCTCCCGGCAGCTTCGAGAATCGATACGAGATTCGCATCCTCACCAATCAGATTTGAGAAATCATACCGTTCATCGATACTGTCTCTTGTAATCGACGCAGGCGAATGATCCGCTGTTGACCGGCTCAGACTGAGTGCGGTCCGGACCGACTCGAGGAATCTCTGATTGCTCCATGGTTTGGTGATAAAATCAGATGCTCCCGATTTCATTCCCGTTACCGCAAGCTCGATAGAACCCCAGGCTGTAATCAGGATGACGGGTTTATCCGGCCATCTGTCTTTTAGGTCACGCAGGAGATTCAACCCCTCATCACCGGTGGTCGCCATCGAAAAATTCATATCGAGAACAAATAGATCCGGTACTGAATGAGTGGCTATGTTCATAGCAGATTCCGGAGAGTCTGCTGTTTCGACTTTGAAGCCTGCCTGCCTGAGAAGCAACCCAAGGGATGACCTCACGGCCCGATCATCATCGATAATTAGAATCATAATCTACTCAAGTATACGTTAGATACCTCTAAAGGTTACTCATCGTGAAGCGCCTCTGCCGGCTGAATTCTGGATGCAAGTATGCTTGGATATATAGCACAGATTAGCACAATTGTATATATTAAAGCTGCTGATAATACCATACCCAGCAAATACTCACTCACTGAAATAACATCATCAATCTTGAACACCGGTGCCTGCACTGCAATAACCAATCCGATGGCAATACCTACCGTAGCCAGAACCCCGGCTTCATACAATATCTGTCTTGAAATATGCTTCTGCCCGGCACCAACAGCTCTCCTCAAACCTATCTCCCCCCTTCGCCTGTTGATAGAATACCAGAGGATACCAAATAATCCAAGCGCGACATTGAAAACGAGGAAGCCTGCGATAATTCCGACAACTCCAACCGCCAGTAAATTATCCTTCAGAACGGAGACTCTCCTGTCTTCCATGCTCTGAATACTGACCTTCATGTTACCGCCGATTGAAGACAAGCGTTCGGTTAGGAGCTTCTCAAATCTCACATCAGCATCATCCGTAACTCGTATGAGAACCTGAGAGGGAAGATCAGTTGTCGTATCCGGCAGAGGAGTCCGTATAAAAAACCCCGGATGGCTCTTATCGAGTTCTCCGTGATGTCTGAATATCTCACTGACACCGACTACAATATACTCATGATCATCTTCCGTGTATTTCTGGCCGATAGAGTTCTGACCATCAAATAGAAGCTCATCCAAATCGCGCGTAATTACAATTGGGTCCATGCTCTGTGCGTTGTCCTCTTCATTAAACCATCTGCCCTTAATTATCTTCATGTCAAGAACGTCCGCAAAGCCATCATCAGTCATACTGACTCGTGCATTGGTTGTTATGCCATTCCATTTCAAGCCGGTGCTCCATGTCGATCCACTGTATGGAATGTTGCCGGTCGCCCAACTCACCGCTTCTATCTCACGATGAGATTCCATTTCCTGTTTCATCTGTATAAGGATATTCCTTATGTTCGGGTCCTTATCGTCTTCGGTCGTCGAGTGCCATCCCGGGTAAACAATCCAGACATTGTCATAAGAAAATCCAAGCGGCTGAATGTAATTCAGGAATCCCGATACAGCGATACTCGCCACCAGGAACAACACAAGAAACGAAAACAGTATCTCACTCATGAGAAGCAGATTTCGTTTCTTCCGATTCCATATAAGTTTGAAAGCATGTTTAAACATTATTCAGTTCCTCTCAGTGCATCTACAGGGTGAAGCCTCGACATTCGATAGGCGGGAAGAACTCCGGACAGAATGCCAAAGAACAGAATGATCACGAGACTGTAAGATACAACCCGAATGTTCAGTCCGAATCTCCCGAATGGCACCAGACCGCTTCCGGTGATTATCTCAATTATGATAGTCGCCAGGATTAGAGCTATGATACCGCCGATTATCGTAAGGATAATATTCTCTACCAGAAATTGACCAACCAGCGTCTTGGAAGATGCTCCAAAGGCTTTCCTTACCCCGATCTCCGATGACCGCTCGATTATGCGACTCACATTAAGATTAATCAGATTTATGGCTGGAAAGAGCATGAATAGTACCATCAACACAACAATTCCCGCGAGCATGACAATACTGTCACCTCCAAGTGTTTCCTCCGATATTGAACCGGCTGCAATCTCTGCTTGTGTGAGCGCGGCACATTTCAGTGTGTTAAAATCGCCATCCTCCGCAATTTCCTCTTCCGCGAATTTCATTCTTCCGGCGAATTCGTTCTTTATAGCCCCGAAATCAGATTTTTCGGCAGCCAGAATATATGCGCTGCAGTTGCTGAATGGTCTCGTAGCATTCATCGCGGATTGTGACAGGGTGATCGGAACAAAGATGTCAGCCCAGGCATTGTGAGCGGGGATATCTTCATGAGGGATTACTCCGACTACTCGATAATTACCGGAAGTTGTCTCCAGGTATTCACCAACTGCTGATTTGTTTCCGAATACCGACTTTTTTGTACGCTCCGTTATTACGACCACGTGATCAGCATTCTGAACCGAAGTACTGTCGTAGTGGGTACCCTCAATGAAATCATATTCGAGAACGTTCCAGAAAGTCGCATCTGTATATTTCAACCCCAGTTCAAGTTTTCTGTTACCTACGTAGCTTATGACTGTAGACTTGGAGGAGTATACCGAAACAGCTTCAGGAGTCATCATCGTCCTTACATATCGATTCAGAAAATCATAACTCGGACTTGAAACGATATGGTAACTATCACCTTTCAGTTCGATAGCCTCGACAAACAGGCACCTGTCGAACTTGGAGCCGGATCTCGCGGGATTATACAGGTGGTCCACAGCTGTGGTGGATATGAAGAGCACCACAAGAGTGAAGGTGATACCAAACAGACTCACAAATGTGAAGAATTTCCTCCTCAACAGCACCTTGAAAGCAATTTTAACATAGTTCTTGAGCATATCAATCCCCTCAATCCACCTGACAACCATCAAACAGCCGAACAACTCTCTCAGTACGGTTGGCCATCTCCTGATTGTGAGTTACCATGATAACCGTAGTGTTCTCTTCCCTGTTGAGCCTGGTTAAGATATCCAAAATATCATCACTCATCCTGGAATCGAGATTGCCGGTAGGTTCATCCGCCAGAATAATATCCGGTCCCCCTACAATCGCGCGGGCTATCGCAACTCTCTGGCATTGACCGCCCGACAATTGACTCGGGAAATGCCTGGTACGGGCGTTCAACCCAACCTTATCGAGAGCAGCCAGAGCCCTCTCACGCCGTTCCTTCGAGGAAACCGCTCTGTATAACAGCGGCAATTCGACATTGTCAAGCACCGTCAAGTCATTAACCAGATGGTAGCTCTGAAACACAAATCCGATCCTGCGATTTCTGAGTTGAGCTTTCATCTTGTCATCAAGGTTGGCTACCGGACTACCATCTATCTCTACAGAACCCTTCGATGGGGCATCGAGCAATCCCATTATGTTGAGTAATGTGCTTTTGCCCGATCCCGATGGTCCCATGATGGATAGAAATGCACCCTGCCGGACTGTCAGACTGATTCCTGATAGTGCCACAGTTTCGATGTCAGTAGTCCTGTATACTTTTTCTACATCATTCAATTCAATCATCTCACTTATCCTTGCTATATGTGTCTGCCTGTAATTCGATATTTTTTTAATCCTCAATTTCCACTTCCTGCATATGCTGGTAGTCAGACATATCAGATATGACCACCTCATCGCCCGGCTCAATATCACCGACCAATTCCACATAATCGAAGTTCGATTCTCCGATATCCACCACATGCCTGACAGCTCTCTCCCCTTTGAGTACAAATACACTCTGATCCACCAGACCATTATAGAATGGACCGTTCTTCACACGGATAACATCGATTTTGGTCGCAGTTATTACGAAGACGTCCACGCGCAGACTCGGACGTAGAATTTCATGTGATGGATTGTCGAGTTCAACCGTGAATGAAACCGTGCCATTCTCTATCGCGGGTTGAACACCTGAAATAGCACCACTGATCCGGATTTTTCCTACTCTTACCCAGACACGCCCGCCCGGTGCAACCCTGTTTACATGTATATCTGAGATTCTCGCGTCAATTTGAAATGTCTTAAGGTCGGCAATTCTTGCCAACTGATCTCCTGCAACCACCGTAGCACCGATATTGTCATTTATCCATGTCACAACGCCATCCCTGTCTGCCCTTGCTTCAGACAGATCCATCATTCTCTGCTGCTCCGCGAGGTTGTTTTCATAGATCCTGATTTCGAGGTCTATTTCTCGCAGATCCGCCTCCAGCGCAGCCTTACGATTAATCTGCTGCTTGTTGAGCAGTTCAAGCTCTCTTCCGGCTATCTCCAAATTCAACTCTGCCTGTTCGATCTGCGTCTTGTTCGACGCCCCTATTTCAAACAATTGCTTCTCTCGTTCCACCTGTGACTCAAGAAACCGTACCTGCATCTCTTTGATGTCATGACTCGCTTCCAACTCCTCCTGACTCTGCTGCAGTCTGAGTATCAACTGTTGTTTTCTGTTTCTCTTTAGCTCCAACTCGTCCCTGACTTTCTGATACTGGATCAGCACTTCTTCGTTATCCAGACGTAGAATCGATTGACCCTTGAGTACTGTTTCACCTCGTGAGATATAGACACTATCAATGGTTGTGGTTATCGGTGATGATATTATCTGCTCGTAAGCCGGAACAACCGTACCTGAACCGGTAACTGTGGCATCGATTGATCCCCTCTCGGCGGGTGCGGTTATCAGCTTGTTTCTCTTCACAGACGGGCTGATCACGGAGCTAAGAATACACAGACTCACAGCTAACAACAGAATTGGTATCACTATTTTCGCTACGGTCACCAACCGTCTTTTCCGCCGTATGCTGTCGGGTATTTCTCTGTCCAATTCAATCCTCTCTTATTCGTTTACTACAATTGATAGTATCAAAATTCATGCCAAGTCATAATGTGTTGACATATCGCAGCTTATAACTTGACAACGGAGCTTTTTGGTGTTCGAAGACGGACAGAGTGTTCGATAGCGGACGATTGGATACTCAGGTATCCTAAATCAAAATATTAAGTAGGGAAGCAAGAATCAGACACAGTGGTATTAGTAACTACTCCAGGATTGGTTTACTAACATTTCTTTAAAATCCTGTATGCATTTATCAAACTCAATACCACTAAGTACCCATCTGATTGAAACTGTAGACAATAAAACATACAGCCAGAAGAATAATCGCGGCAATTGAGTATTTCAGTCTTGTATTCATCTGTCAGGCTTTAAGCCCTATCTTCCGGCTAATTGTCTTTCTGTAGTAACTCCATCGTAATCTGAAAAGCTGTTGCAACTGCCGGGAAACATACCGTCATGGCGACTTCAGAATCCATCAGGTCTTCAAGCCCATCAGGTGAGGTAAGATCCAATTTTGTCAATTCTCTGCAGTTGATAGCTCCCATTTCTTCCTCAAAGCGCTGGCAAAAAGTTCTTGCCACTGCAGCATTCTCCAGCCACTCTTCAATACTGGTACTCTTTTTTCTTACCAATCCAATCGCTATAACAGCGCCGATTACCGCACCGCAGACATTCCCGCTGTTTCCTATTCCTCCCCCAAAGCATGTCGCTATTCTGGGGATTATATCACTCTCAATATTATATTCCTGACACACGGCCAGGAGCACAGCTTCTGATCAAACGTGACCTTGCTGCATTATCTGAGCAGCCCGATTCTGCTCCATTACGACAGCTCCTTTCCATTCTCTTGCTATTCCTAATTATCGATATGCCAATTTATATATATTTGATTAGTGTTAAGAATACCCATACCGGGGTGTATATTCACATTAATGGATTTAGACTATACGGCTGGAAATTCATAAATGACATCAATAAGAAAATGATCCCGATCATCTCAGTATGATTTTGCAATTTTCTTTCCCTCAAGTGTACCTTCAAGGTACCCGCCAAAGATATCACTGGAAATATCAGTACATTCTCCTTGGTCATTCGTAAAATCTCAACTGTGGCCATATATCCTTCAGTTTTACTTTTGGTTCGCGTGCAATCCAGATTGGTTGATCATCTCGCCATCTAATACATCGATCACAATCGTGTATACGAACCACTTCCGCTTCGCCGAAGATCCTTCGTACCGTTTCCTCAGAAATGCCGGCTATAATCAACACTTCTGTAGAATCCGGCGGTGGACCCCAGTGAAAATAGTTATTCTGTGTGGCATATACAGGTGGGAGTTGTCTGCCACGCCCATGTAACTCGATTGCACCAGCCTGACCATACGTCGGCACAAAAATAACCGTCTTCGACAATTCCGTCCGATCTATCTCACTCGCTACCGCCTCGATGTCATCTACAAATCTCTCCCACTCAATTCTATATCCCAGCCAGATAGGTAACTGAGGATTTTCACCTTCGCTTTTCTCAACCTGAGGTACAACACCCAAGGCTGCAGAATAATCCGCTGCTTTGTTTACAGGCAACAGCGGCAAGGCAAGTGGAACAAGAACCAGACCGGTAATTACAAATGTTGCTGGTATCGCCCATCTTAGCCAGCAAAATGGTTTTCGACCGCTTAGGAATGATAGATATGTGCCGCCCATGGCAAATAAAATAATATAAACCTCTGCTATACGATCTGGTCGACTGTTTTGACTTATAAACATGAGTGCCAGTAAAACGATGTATATCCAACCAAGATGGCGCAGAGACTGCCAAATTCTCGACACGAGAAGAAAGACAAGACCGCTAAGCCATATAAATATAGTGCCCGGATTAACTGCGAGAATCTGATTTAGTAATACCATGTGAGGCAGAGTAGAAACGTTCTTGTAAAAATCGGCATTTCTGTAAAACTCGATAGAAGGCCAGCCATTCATCATCTGCCATATCAGATTGGGCATCAAAATGCAAACCGCAATCAGACATCCCGCCCACAACCATCGACTTGCCAGATGCCTTCGGGCAGGTGTAAATAGTAATCCAAAAAACAGACCTACGGGAAACAGAATGAAAGTGTGTTTATTGAGGAGTCCCAGCCCTGTTATGATACCGAATACAAGCCACCAACGTGGCTCATTCTCTTGCTCCATTTTGACAAGAACTAAAAACCCTACAGCCCACAGCAAGATAGACAGTGCATTCATTGAGAAATAACTAAACATGACCTGATAGACAAGTCAAGTCATCATAGCTCCTGCCGCAAAAACCTGCCCCAGCGCGTTAGCACCCAGACGGCGGGCAATAACTCCTACAAGCAACACTGTAAATCCACCAGCAAGCGCTGGTACAAACCTTACCGCAATCAGGGAATCACCGAGTATGCCACGGACAACCCATAACAAAAACACTGAGAGTGGTGGATGGTCAACGTATCCCCAACTAAGATGATCGGCACATGCCAGATAGTAAAATTCATCTATGAAATACCCATACTCTCCAAGAGTCGGAGGTATCCATTCGAGTAGGAAATAGAATGCAGCCAATATAAACAGTATAGGACTCAGTCTGGGTAGATGTGCCTGTATCTCGTTTTCCATCATCTTACATCCTGAATCTTTGAAGTCCCTCGCACCGAATCCCGGTCGTTTTTAATACTGGTCAAATATACTTACAGACTGAATGCAATCTCAACATAGGCGATCTCTATATCGAGCACTTAGTAATCTATTAAGATAGCGCATACCTCACGATCGACGGAAGTCTTTGGAGAGGTACTAACCCTCTTCGAGTTACTTCTTCAAAGCGCCACCCTTTCGCCCGTTAAGTAGCCATGTGTCTTTATAAATCCGACGGCTTTTGACAGCCTTGAATCCGCTCTCTCGAAGCATCCCTGACATCTGATGTTTGTTCCTTATCCAGAAACTATTCGACCTGAGTTGCCACATTAATCTGTAAAGCGGCATAGTCAAATCGTTCGAGCTGAAATCATCAACGAGAACCACCATACCACCCTCAGGAAGGCTGTTATAAGCCATTTTCAGTGTTTTCACACCGCCAAGTTCAGCATCACAGAACATAACAACATCATGCCCGGCAGGGATTTGTCTGGTCATATCACCAACTATGGTGTTGATTCGTTTGGTGAGTTTCTCTTTCGAGATGATCTTCCTTGCAACATTAATTACCGGTTCAATATCCAGCACACATGCCTTGAGGTGTTTATACTTCCTCACCAAAGCCATCGACATCACCCCCGAACCCCCACCGACATCCAGTACCGACTGATAACCCGAAAGATCGAGGTTTTTTGCCAGCGCTTTTGCATGCGGTATGTGGTCATGGTACAGCATATGTGTGAAATCATGTGCCCATTGTTGGTCTCTTTCCATCGCCTCAACATAACCCGGTCTATCCTTACCAAGAATCGACACGTAGCTTTTTTCTGTAGTGAGCATCTCCTCCAGAACGGAGAAAGCTTCGTACTCCCGGACACACTCCTTCGAGTATAGTTCAGTCCAGTAGATGGATCTCTCCTTAATAAAATACTTGTTTGCCAGGGCAGTATTGCTGTATAGCTTCCCAGTTCTTTTCAGTAGGCCAATTGAATTGAGAGCAGCCAGGAACGCCTCCGCACGCCATCCATTTACACCGATCATCCTGCCAATGGCAGATGCAGACAGTTTCTTACCCTTCAGCTTACGGAAGACCTGCAATCTCTCAGCAGCAACAACACATCTGGATATCATAAATGCGGATTGAAGATCTATTCTGGAGAGCACTTTCTTTGGTAATTTGTCCAATGTGAATTCAGTCAAAGAGCTATTCTCCTTCTCATCGACATTCTCTCTCTATTCTTATAAACATTTTGACGGGTAGTTTACAAGTGGAATATCTATTGGTTTCCGTATCCTTGTTGTAACGGAGGTGCGGATATATAACCCAGTTAGGCTGGTTTCTCTCGAATACGATTAAAACCTGAAGATTCCAACTCTTATGCTGAACAGAAAAATGAGGTAATGTAATTCAGGCAATCTGAAGCGTTTTGGTCTTGTCAAGCTCTTCGCGCAAGGCTTTGCCCAATGCAAAGAGGGTATATGGCTTTTTGACGTAGCTGCCGGCACCGAGCCTCTGCATTTCCTGGACTCGCTCAGTAGCCGAATAGCCACTCACAATAATCGCCTTCTGCCGAGGATTTATCCGTTTTATTTCACGATATGTATCCAGTCCGTCAAATCCCTGCTCCATGATCATATCCAGTATGACAATATCAACTTCATGATCGCGAAGATATCTGACAGCGCTGGTGCCGTTTTCCGCTGTTACGGTCTTATACCCGAGTGTTGCAAGCATTTCCTCAGCCATTTCCCGTTGCTCGGCAACATCGTCGACAATCAACACACTCTCATTCCCCCTGATGTCTCTTTCCGTCAATTTCGTAGCCTTAACTCTCTCACGGGTAACCGGGAAATATAATATGAATTCCGTCCCCTTGTCCACTTCAGATATGATATCATAGTATCCCTTGTGGTCTTTTACAACACCATACACGACTGATAACCCCAAACCACTACCACTGGCACCCATCTTCTTCTTCGAATAGTAAGGCTCAAATATCTTCTTCAGATCCTCTGAATCGATACCCGTACCGGTGTCACGAACCCGCAGAATAACATAGTCACCGGATTCAATCAACTCATGTCCACCGACGAGCGCCTCCAGATATTTCTGCGATGTGGAGATAATCAGATTGCCTCCACCACTCATGGCATCAAGGGCATTTACAACCAGATTCATGACTACTTTGGATAAATGCGGAGAAGAGCCGGATATATTCGAAATAGGTTTCTGTAGCTGGAGTTCCACTTTAACGTCCGGTCGGGTTTCGGTTAATCTCTGGTATGCAGGTGAATCGATATAGGATTCCACGACTTCGTTGAGATCAATCGGACTCATCTCATAACGACCGCGGCGAGCCAGAGTCAATAGGTCCTGAATAACATCTGCTGCGTCTTGAGCGGATCTGCCTATTTTTTCTACTCGTTTGCCAATCTTACTGTCACCTTCGAGTTCTCTCAGAATCAACTCCACATAGCCGACAACCGGACCCAGCATATTATTCAGATCGTGAGCGACTCCGCCTGCCAGTACGCCCAGAGATTCCATTCGTTCCGCCCGCTCGAGTTTTTCCTGTAGTTGTTTGTTGTGTTGTTCTGCCTGCATCCGTTCCAACACTCGTGATATAGGCTCCGATGCTGATACGATAAAAGCAATATCCGCAGAAGTGTACTTTCCAGGATCAGAGTGATGCTGAACTGCAACAACTCCGGCTGTTTCTCCTGATACGATCAGCGGAACACCAAGCCAGACTACGGGATATTCACTCAGTTCATCGATTCCAATTTCTTCCTTTAATCCACTCAGCAACACTTCATCCGCAAATACAGGCTTGCCGGTTCTTCTAACCCGGTCAACCAGACTGAATACAACAGCCGGTTCCGGCACATCGCCTCCGTCACCATGATCGCCGTAGCAGCTTAGCCTGTATTGGTTGTTGTCCTCGTCATACATCACGACATGGAAGTAAGTTGTGTCAATCATAGTCCCGAGTTGTTCTCGCAAATTCGCGAACAACTGATCAATTTCAGTTGCTCGACTGGCTTCCTCGGAAATACTTATAAGTACAGCCTGCATTTCCTCAGCCCGTTTTCGCTGCGTAATATCCCGCACGATAGCCTGCACCAGGACTCCCTCGTCCAGTTCCATCCGTACCAGATTCACCTCGGCATCGAACGGTGTGCCATCAAGTCTTGTATGTTTCCACTCGAAGAACTGAGGCGAACCTGCCAGTGCACCTTCAATCTTCCTTTTTCCCTCCTCTTCAGAATTCCGTCCATTCGGCTGGACTGGAGGCGAAAATCGAAATGGTGACTGTCCGACAATCTCATCCCTTTGACACCCAAACATAATCAATGTTTGATGATTACAATCGATGAACGTGGGGCCTCGCATTATGAAAATTGAGTCATTAGCCGTGTCATACAGAGTGCGGTATTTCGATTCACTCCGTCTGACAGCCTCTTCGGCCAATTTGCGTTCCGCAACCTCACTCTCCAATTCAGCGGTCCGTTCTTTGACACGTGTCTCCAGACCATCCCGTGCATCCCTCAACGCTGCATCCCGTTGCTGAATGTTGGAGAGCATTTCATTGAATACATGAATCAAAAATCCGATTTCATCCATTCCGTAGCCGGATGCACGAATCGAATAATCTCTCTTATCGGAAACGTGCCTTGCCACCTCAGTAAGCTGATTTACCGGTTGCGATATTGCCTTCTGTATTCTCGATACAACGAAGAACGCCACGAGATTGGATAGCACAAAAGCCAACGTCAGGATAAAAGCATACTGCTTCATCCTCATATCAATTTCCCGCAAGTCCGATTCGAGATAGATAGTACCAATAGCCCTCTTGTTCAGCATGATAATTCTGGAAACTGTCAGATTGTTCTCTCCGAAATAATATCCATCTTGTGGTGGTTTTGGGGGAAGTGTCGCAATCGAATCCTTCTGACGGAAGTACCATGCAAACCTGTGACCATCCGAAGTATATATGCATGCTGACACTATATGTGTTTGTGCCTGCAAGGCAGTAAGGATTTCGACAGCATCGGCCTGGCTATCGAAAGTTATTGCGGCGGTACTGTTGGAACCGATAATATCAGCCAGGACTTGAAGATCATGAGCCATTTTGTTGCGCATCTCTACTCGGTCTATAACAATGAAAACGACGCAGGCGACAAAGAAAGCTATGCTGCTGGCGAGGAGTACAATTATAGTCAGTTTGTGCCTGATCGGAATGTCACGAAATCTGCGCATCCGGTGGTTCTCCTCAATCTTCGATAATTCGCCTGGCTACCTTTTGCAGTTTCGAGCTGATTGTCAAATTAGCCCTTTCCGCAGCCCCAATATTGACCTCAAAACGCACCCTGTTATTGTCACTTATGAATCCCAGGATTCCGCCGATCGCCGCGAAATTTTCTGCTTCTCCGACGGTGAGTACGGTTGAACCTGTCGTTTTCTCAAATATCGCTTCCAGAAGCTGCCTTGCACCCAGCATGGTATACAGGATGTGACAGTGCCCGATCTCCTCTACTGAGTTCCAGTGTCTGATTTCGATCTTGTGCCTGCCTACCGATTCTCCCTTGACAATTTGCACGAGTGCGTCGCCAAAAGGATCTTTACCAATGATGCCTATTATGAACGGAGCGGTCGAATCGGAAAATGCACTCTCTGGCCACTCGACAAAATTGGCGAAGTTATAGAGGAACGCTGCCTTAACATGATACTCAGATGGCTTGTCACTTTGCGCATGAGTATCCGCCCATAGCAGACATACCATAAGAGCCATAAGCATTTGAGTAGTACGTATGGCCACGAATTAGTATCTCCAGGCTATCGTGCCATAGACACTGCGTTCAATATATGTCGGTCCGGTGCTGAACTCAGGCTCATACTCGACATGATAGCGTTCAAGAAGATTCTGACCGACCAGAGACAACTCAATGTTGCGGTACGGCTTCCATCCCACTCGGATATCCAGCTCAAGATAGCTGGGAATATTAAAAGCAGGCAGAGGGTCCATATACCGTAGTCCGGTACCGATCTCAAAACTACTGAATGGATTTATGAATGATCGTATGCTGGCTTGATTCCGGGGACTTGACCTTTCATAATCAAGCAACTCATTCTCATAATCACCAACTTCCTCGTCCAAAATGACACGTAGATACGAGTATGACGCCGTGAAGCGAATAATATCACTAGCCCTCCAGTCTGCCGCCAACTCAAACCCATAGGTCTTTCCGTGGCTATTATTCATGGCAACAACAGGTACTGTGACATATGTCGGTGGAATGGTATTGGGAACGGGGTTGCCGGCCTGAAAACTGCGAAGCTTCTCAAAGACATTGTTGAACAACGACATATCAAGTGAAATGTCACTGGACATCTGAACGCGGTAGCCGAGTTCGTACGCCGTCAATTCCTCGCTTTTGAATCGTCTGTTTCCTGTCAAAACCAGGAGAGCCGGAATAGAACTCGGATTATCCTCTGTCATCGGGGGTTCTACTGAAAGCTTGATGTGCGCATCATGTTCGACCCGGCAGGGCGTCCTAACGGCACGAGAGACGGCAGCCCAGAGTGAATGACGTTCTGAGGCAAGACAGACAAGCCTGACTCCGGGTTGAAGTTCCTCCCCCGTATAATCATTATGTTCCAATTTGGTACCCAGGGACAAACGAAGCCTGTCAGGAACAAACCAGAAATCCATCTGAACAAAGGCGTTGTATAGATCATCTGTCCTCGATGAAGGAACTGCATAACTCTGAGTGGTGACAGCAATGCTGTCATGACTTACACGATACCCCAAACCCCACAAAAATGCGAGACGTGACGATAACTCCTGATAATGCTGGATATCAATATCAAAGGTTTTGCGCCTCTCTGAAGCATAGCGATCTATACGTTTCGTTATATCCAGATATGCCTGAATTGTCATCTCTGAGGATAGAGAAAATTTATGTGTCCATCGTCCCAGCGTATTTCCGCCGGATATGGTTGTCTCATCATTTACTATATCTTTCCATGGATCAACCAGAAGTGGGAAATTGTAAGTCCGATCCAAATTGCCGGAATAGATATCACCGAGAAGCATAAACGAATTGCTCTGCGACATCTTCCAATCCATACGAAATCCGCACCGATAAACATCCCAGGCATCATGAGCCTCCTTGTATGCTTTCAGGGTCGAATTGTCGCGCAATACATACTTGGCGTATGCTCTATAGGCTATCCCATTGCTTATTTGACCGCCATATCGAACGGCACCATAACCATGCTCATAAGTACCGGCGCCCGCCGTCACCAATACTCCCTGAGTCTCCTCCGAGTTTTTCGTGATAACATTGATCACACCATTGACTGCATTAGCGCCCCAAAGGGTTCCTCCCGGTCCGCGAACCACCTCAATGCGGTCAATATCCTCCAAAAGAACGTCCTGAACATCCCAGTAAACACCGGAGAATAGCGGTGTATAAGCGGAACGATTATCGATGAGAACCAGCAATTTGTTCGCGAAACTGCCAATGAACCCACGTGATGTAATCGCCCATGTGCTGCCATCAATCCTCGAAACCTGAACACCCGGAGCCATCCGCAGAGCCTCAGCGATGGTCGTGACTCCCATTCTTCTTATATCATCGGATGTAATGACATAAACAGCCGCAGCAGCCTCGGACAGGTGCTCCGCTTTCTTGGAAGCTGACGTCACTTCAATATTGATCAACTCTTCCAGAGACAATGATTTGAGATCAGTTGGTGTTGAATCTGCTCTTGCATCGACGCAGAGTACACCAAAAGACAGTAATACAGTGCAGGCAAGAAGTATATGAATTCTTGATCTGTCCTGTGAGCCCCGTTGGTATCCCCACAACCGCATATATTCCCCCTAACTATCTATTGCGATAGATTTCCAGCCCCAATGGACACAGAAGTGAAAGAGATGCGTACCTGCAAGCCTGCTGGATCTGTTCCTCAAATGCCTGACTTGCAATCATCCCACATATATATATGAATATCGACAAGAGTATGTGTTCCTTGATTGTTACTGCTGTTGATACCGTATCTGCCTGGCCTATAAATAAAAACTGTTTAACCATTGAGATTCTCTTCGATATGAGCAGGGGAGAGATTCCCACGACGCCTATCAACATGAAGATTCGAATTCCACAATGACTGAAGCGATCCCATCTGATATTACTTATAGGATAAGCTTCAGTAGTCGAGCATAGTAAATACAAGATGAAATTTATCAGATATAAACAGAGGATACTATGGGTGATTAGTAAATCACCAGAAAAATAACTTGACTTTTTACCCATACTTGACGATATAGTCGAATATGACACAATAGTCTAATAAGGATATTCAGAATGGACCTTGATTAAGAAAATGAAGAAACGAACCCGTCACCAGAAACGGACGGTCAAAACCCGCGAAAAACTGCTTATAGCGGCGAAATCTCTGTTTTCAGAGCGTGGTTTTGACGCAACCACCATTGATGAGATTACCGAAAAGGCGGACCTCGGGAAGGGGACCTTTTATTACCACTTCGGGACCAAGGATCACCTGATTCGCGAGTTAGTCGGAGAAGTAATGGGTAACCTTGGAGATACTATAAGACAAGAATGTCACCAAAGCTCTGACTTGAATGAACTTCTGGATAATATCATAAAAGCCCACATGACATTTTTTGACAACCGGTGGGAAGATTTCGTGCTGTATTTCCAGGGCAGTTCCGAAATGATTCTGAATGACGGGTACGAGGGTTTGGACAAACCTTTTCTAAACTACCAGAAGCACATTGAAGATCTGATCGATGATATGATCGAATCTCATTTACCCAAATCCACGCTTCGTCGTATCGCGTGTGCAATTACGGGGTTTATTTCCGGTTTCTATTCCATCACTTCAATTACAACACCCGACGAAGAAATCCATAAGAACCTTCATACGATGAGGAGCGCTCTGGTGGCAAGCCTGGCGCGTTTCATCAAGGAGGCACATCCGGCCATACAGTCCTGAAATACGGCTGGACAAAATTAGTTCGACAATTGGATTTCCTGACATTCTGACAAATGAACTTATAAGTGAGGATCTGATGATCTCGTGTAGATGTGAATCATTGATCCGCCGGCTATTCTCTCACTTGAGAGAATCTCTCGATCCCCTAACCGGATCGAACCAGGAAGTCTGCGGATCACTATCAAATTATCGTGACGGTGCAATTCAAAACCCGAATGAATATACTATGGAAACAGGTACCATCATGCCTTCATGGCTATTATGCACTGTATCACATCCATACACAGGAAATCCCGGTGTCGTTCTCGGAGTACGTAATGCAACCTGTTTATAAGCCTGATCCTCCACATGTGGTTCGCGGAAGACACCCAAAAAGGAACGACCTGTCACGGACCTGGCTCTGGCGGTTTTCATTGGAGGGAGCACTCGGTAATGGATTCATCATACTAACCGGTGGGGCATTTCTCACCAGCCTTGCGCTCTATTTTGGAGCCGGAGATTTTGAGATCGGAATATTGTGTGCGATTCCTTTCCTGGCACAGATAGCACAAATCTGCTCATCCTGGTTCATCGAACAGATGAAGAGCCGTAAAAAACTGGTCATCTCAGGATTCCTCGCTGGTCGCATCATCTGGTTGCTCATTCTCCCGTTGCTCCTCTTCTCCCCTGTGTGGCGACTGGAGGCTTTTCTGGCTCTGGTGATAGCATCCAATTTCGCGGTCATGCTGGCAACTCCGGCATGGCTGTCATGGATATCAGATCTGGTTCCGGTAAGAATTCGAGGACGCTATTTCGGGCATCGTGCAAGCGCCATTGCCGTCAGTACTGTTATAACAACGGTTCTCGGTGGATATATTCTTGACTGGTTCAGTCTAAGGGAACTGGATAATTTCGGATTCGCGGTCATAACAATTCTCGCATCAATAATGGCACTGATCTCTGTGATAATACTCAAAAAACTACCCGATCCTCAAAATAGCTCAGTGAAAACCCACTATACTCTTAAATCTTTTCTTGAACCGATTCGTGACACCCGATTCAGAGGTCTGCTCTCCGTCTTTTTTATCTGGAATATATCAATCGGAATTGCAGCGGTATTCTTTGCCGCTCATATGTTAACAAATCTCAAAATGTCGTTCACGCAGATAGCCCTCTACTCCAGTTCGGTGGCTCTGTCAGCGATATTCGTGAACCGTATCTGGGGGAAGCTGATAGACCGCTTCGGTTCCAAACCGGTTCTGGCTATCTGCTCACTCGGAATAACCCTTGTGCCACTTGTCTGGTTGTTCCCCCGTGAGGACTTTCTCTGGATACTCGCGCTCGAATCGACATATACAGGAATACTATGGGCTGGCTTCAATCTGGCAGCATTCAACATGCCGATTGCCAACAGCCCCCAGCAGAACCGCCCCAGCTACCTTGCAGCATTTTCGGTCATCACCGGATTTGGGTTCTTCTTGGCATCACTATTTGGCGGCTGGCTGGCAGAGACCTATTCATCGCTGAGTTTTCATATCGGCAGTCAAACCCTGGTGAATTACCATCTACTATTTGTAATCTCGAGCATTCTCAGGTTTTTGTCAGCTCTTTTGATACTCAAATTCCATGAGCCACATGAGAAAAGTGTTCCGGTCATGATTCAGTTTATCGGTTACGCTGCGTTGAAACATATCTCACTCGGAAGACAGATACTACCCATTACTTTGAGAAAGGAAAAAGTCGCCTCACATGGAGGTAATGTCATAACTAACCTGTCCACAAACAAGAACTGGATGGAGTAGGAAATGCAGTATACAGAACAGCCATATGATCTGATCGATGGTGCAAACGGTAAGATTTTCGAGTTTACCAAAGGGGTTGAGGAACAGCGGCGTATAGCAGTAGATCCATCCTGCAACCTTGCGGAGAGACTCGAAGCATACGAGGATATAATTGATTCCGAGGTCGGCGACACCTCACTATGGAGAGCACGAAACATCGAACGCGAAATCGGCTTGCGACAGATATATCTTAAGTTCGAGGGATCGAATCCGACCGGAACCCACAAGGACCGTATAGCATTTGCACAGGTTCTGGATGCTCTCAGACGTGGATTCGACACGGTTACCGTTGCTACCTGTGGAAACTACGGTGTGGCTCTGACTCTGGCAGCATCGCTTGCCGGGCTGAAGTGCCTTATTTTTATACCGGATACCTATCACACCAGTCGAATCAAAGAAATGTATGATCTGGGTGCAACTATCGAGAAGGTCCCCGGTGACTATGAGAATGCTGTCAAGTACTCTCAGGAAAAAGCTTCCAGGAATGAGTTCTATGATGCCAATCCGGGTGGCCAGAATGTCCTTCCGCAGCTTAAAGCATACGGTGAGATAGCATACGAGATATACGACGAACTTCGTGACGCCCCTCCGGTGGTTGCCGCGCCTGTCTCCAACGGTACAACGCTGGCCGGTATCTACAAGGGTTTCCTGAGTCTGTACCGCCGGGGCAAAACCTCGAAAATTCCGCGTATGGCCGGCGGTTCATCATTCAGGAAAAATCCGATTATCCAGGCATGGCTTGATAATCTCGACACCTGTCAGGACTTACAGCCGGAGAAAATCCGGGAGACAAAAGTCAATGAACCGTTGATAAACTGGCACTCTATCGATGGTGATCTGGCGCTGACAGCTATCCGTCAATCCAATGGCTGGGCTGCAAACGCCAGCGACAAAAACCTTCTGGCATACTCACGGCTGATTCGTGAGAAAGAAGGGATTCATGTTCTACCGGCTTCTACTGCAGGTTTGGTGGCATTGGTGGAAAGACACAAGGCAGATCCTCTGCCGAATGACAGATATGTAATCGTTTTAACAGGAAAGAAATCATGAACACGTTTCCGGAAGGCAACGCGATAGTATACTGCGAGGGAGCATTCAACACAACCAATGGCAAAACAGCTCACGGTCTTGTCCGTTTTACCAATCGTTACAATGTGCTTTCTGTGGTAGATTCTGTATATAGTGGCCAGGACGCCGGTGAAGTACTCGACTCCAGACCGAGTGGAATCCCTATACTACAGTCAATCAAGGACGCTTACGATTATGCTCTGAAGAATAACAAGCCGGCAACTCATCTGGTTGTGGGACTGGCTCCCGACGGTGGTCGATTAAGTGACTCTGCACGTAATGACGTTAAAAAGGCTCTGGAATACGGCTTGAATGTTGATTGTGGGCTGCACGATTTCCTAAGCGAGGATCCCGATATCATAGCCGCTGCCGGTCAGAGGGGATTGGTTATCCGCGATATTCGAAAACCTCTCCCGCGAGACAGCTATCATTTCTTTACCGGCAAGATAAATCAGGTTAACAGTCTCAAAGTTGCCGTACTTGGAACCGACTCCGCCATAGGCAAGCGCACCACTGCATGGATCATCGAAAAGGCACTGAACAAGAACAAACACTCGGCTATCATGGTCGGTACAGGGCAGACAGCATGGATGCAGGGGGCACGATACAGCATCATCATGGACACATTAGTAAATGACTTCGTTTCGGGAGAGATCGAGCACGCTGTCTGGTCGGCATGGAATGACTGTCAACCCGAAATGATCTTGATCGAAGGTCAGGGTAGTCTACTAAATCCGGCATATCCGGGAGGTTTTGAGATTCTTGCCGCTGGACGACCCGATATCGTAATCCTTCAGCATGCACCCGCACGAAAAGAGTATGACGGATTCCCCGGATATCCGATCCAGCCACTCAAACACCAGATTCAGGCTATTGAAATAATCTCCGGGAAAAGAGTTGTAGCAATCACAGTCAATCATGAAGATATCAAACCGGAAGACATTCCCGGAGTATGCAACCAGATAACTTCGGAGACCGGACTTCCGGCATTTGATGTCCTCTTGAATGGCGCTGACCAACTCGCAGATTTGATTGTCAGTTACATATCAGATAAAACTGACGGAAAGAGGGTTGTTGCCTGATGAAAACCAAACAGAGCAATGATATACCCGGTCCGGTCTTGAGGAAATTCGATGAGGAGGATCCTCTCGCAATCCTCGAAGTTTTTGATCGGATCGAGGTCGGTCCTGTCAAACTTGAGAAGAACAAGCTGACCGCACCCTACACTCTCTATTGGGATGATCAGCAGAGTACCAATGATCTCGTTTACTCTTACGAAGAGGATGTGTTTCAACCGGACGACGCATCACAGCAGAACCTTGCCAATATGATAGCCGCTCAAGTAGCACTCAACTATGGTCTGGTTTGTCGCAGTATCTTGTTCCATGGTGATTTCGATCCAGTAGATCAAAGATTTCTGGCGGAGATGACGGAAAACACGGCTCGTGAGATATATGTAAAGAAATTCCTTGAACCAAATCCGTTTCTAAGCAAAGATGTAGCCGGGCTTCCTGTAATCAAACAGAAAAGCTACTCACGAGCAGAACTTATCTTCTCCAAGGCAAAGAACGATGTTCAATCAAAATGGCAGATGTGGTCGACCGATCCCCGGAAACACTGCATCCTCTCGAGCGGTGGCAAGGACAGCCTCCTGAGTTACAGCCTGATAGATGATCTCGGATATCAAACCTATCCGGTTTTTATCAATGAATCCGGACGACACTGGTTTACAGCACTTAATGCGTTCCGTCACTTTCGAGAGGCAATTCCGAACACAATGAGAGTCTGGATGAATTCAGATCGAATATTCAATTGGGTTCTAAGGTTCATGCCGTTTATCCGGAAAGACTTTCAGGATATCCGTTCCGATGAATACCCATTCCGTCTCTGGACAGTGGCTGTTTTCCTGTTCGGGTCTCTTCCGCTCATGCGTAAACACAGCATTGGGCGTCTTTTAATCGGCAATGAATTCGATACAACCAGCAAGATATCCTTCAAAGGCATTACTCACTTCGATGGTCTCTATGATCAGAGCCGTTATTTCGATGATGCCCTGTCCCGTTACTATATGCAGAAGGGTTGGGCAATCAGTCAATTCTCGATCCTTCGGCCCCTGTCAGAGATGCTGATCGAGAAAATCCTTGTAGAGCGCTATCCCGATCTGCAGAGACATCAAATGTCCTGTCATGCCACCCATAAGGAGAGCGATCGCGTGATGCCCTGTGGTAAGTGCGAGAAGTGCAGAAGAATTGTCGGCATGCTGACAGTCCTTGAAGCCGATCCGCGAAATTGCGGCTATTCCGAAAAGCAAATTAAGGATTGTCTCAATAGTATAGTTCAAAAGGGAGTTCATCAGGAGGGTCCCGGCAAAGAGCACCTTAATTTTATGCTCAGCCAGAAGGGATACATTCAATTCCCGCCAGAACAGAAAATAACGGTTAGAGAGCATCCGGTTATAATGAAACTCCGATTCACTCAGGATAGATCACCTATAGGTGGTATTCCCGAGGAATTGCGTCATGCACTCTACTCAATCTATCTGAAACACTCCGAGGGTGCGGTCAAGAAGGAGGGACGGAAATGGATCGACTTCGATCCACTCGCTGACCCGGGTATTCTGGCAGCATTCCCGTTTGAGATGGGCAGCCGTAAGGAGAAAAGTAAAGATGAGAAGAGTGTATCTCGAAAGAGCAACTACCTGTGGTCCGAACTCACCTGGCCTGAAGCCGAACAGAGGTTGAAGGAGGTTGATGTCGCTATCTTACCGGTTGGAGCTATTGAACAACACGGACCGCATCTCACTCTGGATGTGGATGCCTACGATGCGGGCTATCTGGCTCGGAGTGTGGCTCAAGCCTGTAGCGATCCCAAGCCGCTGGTACTACCATGCCTTTCTTATGGGGTATCATACCACCATGATGATTTCCCCGGTACGATCTCGATCAACAACAACACCCTTTCAACTCTGGTGTACGAGATCGGGATGAGTGTGGCCTCCAATGGGATCAATAAACTCATAATCATAAACGGACATGGAGGGAACACGCCGGCGCTTAATTTCGCAGCTCAGATGATAAATCGGGATGCAAAAATCTTTGTCTGTGTAGACAGCGGAGAAACCAGTGACTTTGATATATACAAGATGATTGAAACCCCCAATGATGTCCATGCCGGTGAATTCGAAACCAGCACATCACTGGCTACCCGTCCTCAACTCGTCCATCTGGATCGAGCGGAGAAGAGTATACCGTCATTTTCAAGCCGCTATCTGAATTTCACATCCAAGCGCTCAGTCTCATGGTATGCTTACACCGAAAAGATATCCGATAGTGGCATTATGGGTGATCCAACACGTGCCAGCGCAGAAAAGGGTCGCAAGATGTGGTCGATCATGATCGCTCATCTGGTGGCTTTCGTGGAAGACCTTAAGAGCATGAGCCTGGAAGAGATATTCCAGCGGAGATATTAGCAGGAAGATTATCAGTGAAAATAACCTCAATGAAAATCGCGCTTATCGAGTTAAAGCTCTCAGAGCCATACACGATTGCCTACGAATCGATTTCATCCGTGACGAACGTATTTCTGCAGATTGATACAGATAGTAATATATGTGGCTTTGGATGTTCCGCACCGGATCTCGAAATCACCGGCGAGACACCCGAGACGGTCAAAATCGATTTTGAAAATACTGTTGAACCTCTCCTAAAGGGAATGGACCCGTTACGGATTGCCGCCATCAATGAAAACCTGAACAAAAACCTCGTTAACCATCCTTCAGCTATGGCGATGGTCGATATGGCTCTGTATGATATCCTCGGAAAGGTCGCGAGCCTGCCCTTATGCCGACTTATAGGTGGATATCGAGACAGTATTATAACCAGCGTGACGATTGGGATTCTCGATGTTCCGAATACAGTTAGTCGTGCAAAGGAACTGGTTGGTTCAGGCTTTAAGGCATTGAAAATTAAGGGTGGGATAAGCCTCGATGAGGATATCGAGCGGGTTATCAAGGTTAGAGAAGCAGTTGGAAAATCCATCGAACTCAGGTTCGATGCCAATCAGGGTTATACTTCCGAACAGACTCTTGTATTTGTCGAGTCCGTGCGATCGGCAAAACTCGAGCTCCTTGAACAACCAACGCCACGCGAGCAGATAGAGTTGCTGGGCAAGCTGTCAAGCCAGGTGGCAATTCCGGTTATGGCGGATGAGTCTCTTCTGGGACTAAGAGATGCCTTCCGGTTAGCAAAGCGTGATCTGGCTGACATGATAAATATCAAGCTTATGAAATGCGGCGGAATATATCAGGCTCTGCATATCAACTCGATTGCCAAAGCTGCGGGGTATGAGGTTATGGTTGGTTGCATGGATGAAGCGGCTCTTGGAATTGCGGCGGGTTTGCACTTCGCGCTTGCGAGACCAAATGTCGCGTATGCTGATCTGGATGGTCACCTGGACCTGATCGGCGATCCTTCATCCGGAGCGGTGATACTTAAGAAAGGCAGACTATATCCAACCGGCAAACCCGGTTTGGGATTCAATTTAACGCTTTGAAAGAACAAATTATTATTTAGTAATTACTGAAATATACTATCTGACCATTAAGAATAGGTTATTGCTCCACATTGACATGTCAATTGCGGCAAACTCTACGAGACGAATTCTTCAATTGAGAATAAAACGGAGTACAAGCAAAAGCGACATAATATCTTAGCCGGGATTTCAGTCAGCACCTGTACCTCATTCGAATATATATCTGGAACAATCCCGGTCGATATACGTTGAAGAAACAAGACTTAATTTGTATAATATACAGGGCTTATGAAAAAAATACGTCCATATTTTGTAATAACCTTTGTTCTACTGTTGGTGACAGGTCCCTGGTTACAGACTACTGGAGCAAGGATGATTCCGAAAGAGACTGCATGCAATTGTTGTATGGGTCCGTGCCAGGGTTGTTGCTGCTCCGAGACATCAAACTCACATGAAACCAAATCAGCCGGTATGTCCGATGAGTGTCGATGCGAAGTGTCCAACTTGCCGGTACTACCTGTTCTTCCAATGGAGATCCATGAGCATCGGTTGGTCGACAAGTCAAACGAAGCTGTTACCGACACATATATATCCGCTCAACCGAGAAGCGAACGTGGTATACCACGATTTGCTATCGATAAATCCCCACCACAGGTATCATCCCGTCCAGCCTACGTTTTGTTTAGTTCGCTGCTGATCTGATCGATGACTTGCGGTACATAAGTCGTATCGCCTTTCTCTCAATTTCCAAAGTAATAACCTTAACGGAGAATTGAAGCTATGCGTATGTCATGGCTGGTTCTTCCTGTTGTTCTGGCTGTCATATTATTATCAGGAAAAGCACTGGCACAACAGGAAGTACTGGATTCACTCATAAATCTGGCTCTGAAAAACAACCCGGAATTGTCTGCGGCAGCATATTCTCACCAGTCTGCCAGCTACGCGACTCGCGCTGCGGGTGCTTTGCCCGATCCCTCATTAACTGTACGAGAGTTGAATCTTCCCGCGAATTCGTTTTCGCTTAATGATACCCCAATGTCAGGAGTTTCAGTTGGACTATCGCAGATGATCCCGTGGCCCGGCAAGCTGGGTGCTCGTGCCGATCTGGCATTTACACGGCAACTGGAATCGGAAGCCAATCAACAGATAATACATAACCGCATCATACGTGAAGTCACATTTGCCTATCTGGATTACGTCTACTGGTCAAAATCACTTTCGATTATCGAAGATTATCTGGAACTGTTGGAAGGGACAAGGGATATAGCCGAAGTACGCTACTCCAACGGTGACTCGTCTGCGCAAGATATCCTTCGAGCCGGTTCGATGGTGTCGAGAAACGAGGTCCGATTATTACAGGCAGAGCAAAACCGCCTTTCAGCGTTGTTACGACTCAGACAATTGACAGGGGATACGGCAGTTTCTGACAAACTTCCGGCGTACTATGCAGAACCCGGAACTGAACCGTCTGACACAGTATCTATCGAAGCCAATCCGATACTCACCAATGCTGCGACAGTAGTTAAGCAAGCTGAAGCCGAATATCGAATAGCAAGACAAGAATACTGGCCCAACTTCACACTGGGTGTTGACTACAGTATTCGCCAAAACGTCTCTGGAGATCCAGTACACGGCACGGATTTCTTCACATTCAAACTGGGAATGAGTCTGCCACTATGGTTCTTCAAGAAACAGATAAACAACATCAAGGCAGCAGAACAGATTATACTCTCTTCAAAAAAACGCGAGCAATCGGTTCGAGATATGCTCTCATCACAATACGATGATGCTGTTTCGCGTTTATCATTGATCCGCGAAAGCCTCGCTTTGTATGACAGTTCACTGGTTCCTGAAGCTTCAGCTGCGGTAGAAGCAGCCGAAGTTGCATACGAGGTAGGTAAGGCTGACTTCAACGATCTCCTGTCAGCTCAGTCCGACGCTTTTGAGGTCTCTCTCGAGTGTCTCGATCTCCTGCGACAATATCACAAAACAAAATCCACACTGGCGGAACTCGTCGGCGAGGCTATTGAAAGGTAGAAAGATGAAGACAATCACTTTAGTGATAGCATGTATGATCCTGGGATTCGGTGGTGTGTACTTCGCAGTTCAAACAACGGAAGCGGAAACCGCAACCACTCCGACATCCAAAGACCAGTTGTATACCTGTGGGATGCACCCGCAGATTATCAGTGACAAGCCGGGTATCTGCCCCATTTGCAATATGAAATTGACTCCAAAACGTGATGCCGGTGCAGCCGATGGAACCGTTCGGATCGATCCGGCAACCAGGCAAAACATGGGATTGGTTACTTCTGCCGCCCGCTACGAGATTTTGAAGAGCCAAATCCATACATTCGGCGAAGTTGCCATACCTGATCCTAACAAGTATAGCATTACAGTCAAGTTCGATGGATGGGTAGAGCGTTTGTTTGTCAATGAGGAAGGCAAACAAGTTCACAGAGGGGAACCGCTGCTGGAAGTCTATTCGCCCGATCTTGTTACCGCCCGGAAGGAACTTCTTGTCGCCATGATGTCTGAATCTAACACTACTATGGATCGACTTGCCGAAGCCGCCCGAAATCGTCTCCTCAATTGGGACATTTCCGAAGAGCAACTCGATCGTCTCACGGAATCAGGCGAAATTAACCGGACAATGATAATCCACTCCCCGGTGGATGGATTCGTGAAAGCAAAATATGTCAACGAGGGTGACCGAGTAACATCTCAATCTCTTCTGTATGAAATTACGGACCTCAGCACCGTTTGGATCAAAGCCACCGCCTACGAACAGGACCTGCCGTTTCTCCAACTACATGGAGCCGCTCAAGTATCCGTTCCGTCATTGCCAGGCCATGCCTTCAAGGGTAGCATAGACTACATCTCTCCAATACTCAACAAGCAGGGGCAGGTTGAGATTCGCCTTACACTAAACAACCCGGGCTTTATACTCAAACCGGCCATGTATGCGGATGTCACCCTTGAGTGCAGTCTTAAAGGTGAACGACTTGTCATACCTCGTTCGGCCGTCATTAATTCAGGAATACGTCAACTTGTCTATGTGTCAACCTCTGATGATTCATATAAGCCACGGGAAGTAACTACCGGCGCCGTAGGTGAAAACGATATGATTGAAGTAGTTGATGGTCTGGTGTCCGGAGACCCTGTCGTTACATCGGGGCAGTTCCTTCTCGACAGTGAAACACGTCTGAGTGAAGCTGTACAGTCATCAAGCTCCAATATGTCCGGAAATCACAATCATATCGCACACACCGATCTCATGAACGAACCCCGGATGCATGCCGATAGCAGCGATCACGATATGGATGTCAACGACCCGTACAACATCCACACCTGTCCCATGCCGGCGCACTACCACGTGCTTCACTATGGACCCGAAGCATGCCCCGAATGCGGGATGGATCTCGTACCATTCAATGAAACAGAGAACTCTCCTGTTTATGTCTGCCCAATGCCCGAGTGCAAAGTTGCCACCAGGGAGCCAGGTCTGTGCCCGGTCTGTAATATGAAACTGATCGAATACAAGCCGGAGGCAACAAGTGATCGATAGAATCATAGAAGCTTCGATTGCCAATCGCTGGTTAGTGGTCTGGATCGCATTGGTCACTCTTGTGCTCGGTTTCTGGGCAACGAATCAGATCGCGGTCGATGCGATCCCTGATTTATCCGATGTGCAGGTAATTATTCAAACCAACTACGCCGGTCAACCTCCACAGGTAGTCGAAGACCAGGTAACATATCCGATCTCGACAGCGATGCTCTCAGTACCGGGAGCCGGCAGCGTGCGAAGTTTCTCATACTTCGGATTCTCGTTTGTATACGTCATCTTCGAGGACGACACCGACATCTACTGGGCGCGGAGCCGGGTGCTGGAGTTCCTGACCCAGCTGTCAGATCGTCTGCCCACCGGGGTCAAGCCGCAGCTTGGACCGGATGCGACCGGAGTCGGCTGGGTATATCAGTATGCCCTGGTGGATACAACAAATCAGATGGACCTTGCCGAACTTCGATCACTTCAAGACTGGTTCCTCAAGTACGAATTGTCGGCTCTGGAAGGTGTCGCCGAAGTTGCTTCGGTCGGGGGATTTGTCCGGCAGTATCAAGTGGAATTAGATCCTCGTAAGCTTGAACATTATGAAATTCCCCTTATGCATGTTATGAATGCAATCAGGAATTCGACCGGTGCGGTCGGTGCTCACATCATCGAACTTGGAGAGACCGAATTCATGGTCCGAAGTGAAGCTTATATCGGTGGTCTCGATGATCTTCGAAACATCCCCGTACACAAGGCTCACGGTAAACCGCCGGTGTTGCTATCATCGGTGGCCAACGTGCAACTCGGTCCGCAAACCCGTCGCGGTGTCGCCGAACTCAATGGAAACGGCGAGTCGGTTGGGGGAATCATTGTCATGCGTTATGGTGAGAATGCTCGTGATGTTATTGATCGAGTGAAAACCCGTCTCGCTGAGCTTAAGCCGAGTATGCCTGTGGGTGTGGAAATAGTACCTGTGTATGATCGCACCGAATTGATCGATCGCGCCACCAGTAATCTGACCAGTACTCTGCTGAAAGAGATGATAATTGTTGCATTGGTTATTCTTCTGTTCCTCTTTCATGTGCGATCTATGCTGGTTGCTGTTGTCGTCCTGCCGACCGGGGTGGCACTGTCAATACTGACTATGCATCTACTCGGAGTGAACGCCAACATCATGTCTCTGGGAGGAATCGCGATTGCAATTGGTGTTATGGTGGATGCCTCGCTCGTTACTGTGGAGAACGCTCACAAACATCTGGAACACAGTACAGGCGCGAAGTCACGTTCGGATATCATTCTCGAGTCGACCAAAGAAGTCGGTCCGGCACTCTTCTTCTCGCTTCTCATAATCACAATCTCTTTTCTGCCCGTGCTGGCACTAAAAGGGCAAGCCGGTCGTCTATTTGCTCCACTGGCCCACACCAAGACTTTCGCGATGGCGGCGTCGGCTCTCCTTTCAATTACAGTTGTACCGGCGTTGGTTGTGATGGTCGTAAAAGGACGAATCAGACCAGAAAGAAGTCATCCGATCTCAAGGTTACTGATAACCGGATACCGTCCGGTGATTCGTTTAGCACTGCAACACCGATGGCTGGTAGTATTGACCGCCGCCATACTTCTTGCTGTGACACTCCTGCCACTTTCACGCATCGGCTCGGAGTTCATGCCCCCGCTGTACGAGGGTGATCTGTTGTACATGCCAACAACTCCGCCGGGTATGTCGGTAGAAAAGGCTCGTGAACTGCTTCAGCAAACTGACCGAATAATTGCCACCTTTCCCGAGGTCGCACGAGTCTTCGGTAAAGCCGGTCGTGCTGAGACAGCCACCGATCCGGCACCACTAACAATGCTTGAAACAACAATTATGCTTAAATCCCGGGATCAATGGCGTCCTGGTCTTACACCCGACATGCTCATAGACTCTCTTGATGCTGCCGTGCAATTTCCCGGTCTCACCAACTCCTGGACCATGCCAATCCGTACCCGAATCGATATGCTGGCTACAGGAATTAAGACTCCGGTCGGAATTAAAATACTCGGTCCTGATCTCGACAGCCTGAATGCCATCGCTATTCGTATCGAGGAAACCGTGAAACATCTACCCGGCATCCGCTCCATGTACGGTGAACGCGTTACCGGTGGTAACTATCTTGATGTAAAGATCGACCGACTCAAAGCAGCTGCCTACGGATTGACACCCGGCGATATAAACACTGTTCTTGCAACAGCTGTAGGAGGGAAAGATGTCGTGGAGAATGTCGAAGGGCGTGAAAGGTATGCTGTCAATGTTCGTTATCCTCGAGAATTGCGCGATAATCCGGAGGAGATTGCTCGAACGCTGATTGGATCTCCTGACGGGCGCAGTGTAACGTTGGGGCAGGTTGCAACTTTGAGTTTTTCCAAAGGCGCGGCGATGATCAAATCCGAAAACGCCCGTCCAGCCGCCTTGGTGTATGTGGATCTCAAGGATGTCGACGTTGGCAGCTTTGTGGAGTTGGCGCGCAAAACTGTTTCAGAGCAGGTGGCATTACCCCGGGGATATTCACTGGTCTGGTCCGGTCAGTACGAGAATATGCAGGCGGTTGCAAGGAAGCTCGTTGTCATTGTGCCGCTGGCTTTGTTTGTAATTCTGGTGCTTATGTATCTACACTTCAGAAACTTCGCTGACACTTTGATTGTCATGCTGTCGTTACCGTTTTCGCTAATCGGCGGCGTATGGTTTATGTATCTGCTGGGTTTCAACTCCTCTGTGGCGGTTTACATTGGATTCATAGCACTTGCAGGACTGGCTGCCGAGACCGGTGTAGTAATGATTGTTTATCTCAACTCAGCTCGGAACCGATTCCAATCGGAGGGTCGGCTTAATACGGAAGAAGACCTTCGATTAGCCATCACCGAGGGCGCTGTTGAAAGGGTTCGCCCCAAGATAATGACAGTTGCCACTACAATACTGGCACTCTTGCCGGTTATGCTGAGTACCGGAACAGGTGCTGAAGTGATGCAGCGAATTGCAACACCAATGTTTGGTGGTATGCTGTCATCCGCGTTGCTTACACTGATTGTAATTCCAACTTTATACTATCAGGCACACCGCAAAAAGTTAGGATAAGAAAACAGAGTCAGGAAGATAACTAATTGTCTAACAAAATGAGCGGGGTGTAGTAGACAGTTTTTACAACTTTTTACGATGTAAGCCAACGGTTGAAACAGAAAGTGAATAATCAAAATTATTTACCATTTCAAGAATATCTCCCGGTATTTGAAAGATTCAGGCTTTCCAGGCAACTAATATATGAGAGCAGTCAGGACAGGATTACTATAACGACGCAAACCGAATGTACTTTGTATAGTCTATAACCAACAATGCCGGAGAGGGCAATGAAGACAATCATTCTAATATGCGTATTTTTATCGACATTGGCACTCGGTGCCTCTATATGTGGCGATCCCAACGGCGATGGTATCACTGATATTGACGATGTTGTATATATAATTAATTATCTTTTTAAAAACGGTCCAGCTCCTGATCCGCTTTGCACTGGAGACGCAAATGGAGATGACATGATCGATATATCGGACGCCGTATATTTGTTAGATTTTATCTTCAAAGGTGGCCCTCCCCCGGATGAATTCTGTTGTCCGGCAATAGATAGTACACCAAATGAGATTCTTTTCATTGGAAGCAGCTATTTTACTTTCAACAATCTTCCCGGAATGGTGAGTGAACTCTCAGAAGATATGGGCAAGACGTTTACTATCGAAGCTGAGATGAGAAACGGTCTTTATCTTGATGATCACGCAGCTCTGGCTACTACCGAAGCAAGAATAAATGAGCGGGACTGGGATTATATTGTTTTGCAGGGTGGTGGTATGATTATGGCTTATCCTGATTCTTTCCCGGATTATCATCCGGTATATCCCGCTCTGGTAACTCTAAAAGAAAAAATAATGGCCAACTGCGAGAATACCAAAATAATCTTCGAAATGCCCTGGGCGTTTGAAGATGGAATGATTTGGGTCTCCGGCTGGACCGACGAGTATCCTGAGATGCAGCAGAAAATCTATGATAATACACTTGAATACTCTGACAGCATTGGATTTGTCATTTCTCCGGTAGGCTGGGCGTGGAACACTGTTTTGTATGAGCAGAATTATCCGTTGCATTATTTGCATCTGAGTGATTGGAATCATCCTTCTCAAAAAGGATCGTATCTTATGGCCTGCGTTATCTATTCCACGATTTTCAAGGAGAGCACAGTCGGAGCTGAGTATTCCGCAGGTATATCTGAGGACGAAGCATCATATTTTCAGTCAATTGCCTCGAGTATGGTATTGGATAGTCTGGAATTATGGAAAATTGAATAGGCAAAACCTGAGCTTTAGAATATAAAAATGGCGGCCACACTACCACTCTCCCCAAACTTTTGTGAGATTCCAGTTCCAAGCCCGTTTGTACTACACCAGAATCGACAAAAGTCGTTGGAAAGCAATAAGCTGAGATGCAACTTGGATGCCCTTATTTTCGTAATCATAGAGAAAAGCCAGAAGGGAGATTTTGGTTATGAAATCCATTACGGCTTGCGTTGTCATTCTTTTTTCCACCGTCTCATTCACCAGTGGCAATGGCCAACAAGGTAATTGCCTTGTATCAAATGACCCCAATCTGGCGTATGAAATGCTCCTGCGGATCGATGGCAGATCATGCACGTCGTTCTGTTTGGACAACAGCGATCATGCCGTCTTTGGATCCAACTATGACAACGATATACCCGAGGGCATGGTATATATCAATAAGCGAGGTCTCGCCAAGTCTGGTTTCATGCCCGGAACCACCGGGCAGATTGCCCGATGGACATCGAAGTACGCCAGCGTCACATTCACGGTGGTCGGCTACCAACTGGCCTGGGCCGGAATGAATGAGAAAGGGTTGGTGATGAGCACCATGGCTCTCGGCGAAACACAGAACCCAATCCCGGACGAACGCGCTCCCTTGCATTCCCCGCACTGGATGCAGTACATGCTGGACAACTGCAGCTCCGTGAAGGAGATCGTTGCGGCAGATTCTCAGGTCAGAATATTCGAGACTGTCGATCATTACCTGGTTTCCGATTCGACCGGCGACTGTGCCGTCATCGAGTTCCTTAATGGCCAGATGGTAGTACACACTGGGCCGACTCTACCCGTGGCGGCTCTGGCCAACAACACGTACTCCGAATCAGTGGATTTACTGGATGGAGGTACTGGAGGATCGGGCGAGAGAAGCGGTATACAGAATGTTACCGGTTCGCTCCGCCGTTTCCAAATCGCTGCGGAGAAGGTGAAAGCATTTGAGCCTGTAAGTACTGAGGACGCAGTGAAGTATGCGTTCAACATTCTGGATAAGGTAGGCGGAGCTGCCACGCTGTGGAGTATCGTTTTCGATACACATGACCTGACAGTCTACTTCCGCACAAAGTCGCACCAGACGATCAGGTACCTTTCGCTGAACGATTTCGACCTTTCGTGTCAAACACCCGATAAAACGATCGATATCCATGAGAAGTTGGAGGGACACATTGCCGACTTGATGAAGTTCTATTCCTCTGATGAGAACTTCGAGTTCTTCAGAAAAGCCATTGTAAAACGGGAAATCCCAATGAGCAACGAGCAGCTACAGGCGATTAGCACAATTCTCGATAGTTATGAATGCGAGCAGTAGGAGAAGTTCTTGAACAATGGCGGACAAAGGCGCATCCGTCTATGCGAGTATATTGTTATGATATATGCCATTGCATAACATAGGCATAGCAAAAATGGCGGTCCCAATATCACTCTCCCCAAACTCTTGTGGTCATCGGCTTCCCAATACGTTTCCGCTTTGAGAGGATCAAAGGAACGCGTTGGAAGATAATCACATCCTAGGAGCGTGTCGGAGAACTTCCACTTATTGATATAATCAGATCATTTTGAGTAATTATAGAATTGTATTAAAATGGGTGCATGAAAAAGAAGAGACATTTTC
>Ga0272443_10000269_pt1 | contig 97844 bp, 88 predicted proteins | sample SSMAcet12_FD_193581 | JGI IMG/M metagenome (GOLD analysis project Ga0272443, IMG submission 193581) | Marine sediment archaeal communities from Little Sippewissett salt marsh, Falmouth, MA, United States - SSM-Acet-12 | ecosystem: Environmental > Aquatic > Marine > Wetlands > Sediment ... | reverse complement strand
TTGTATATCAAATGACAGAGGGAGGGAAGATATTTTATCCAGATCAATAACAGCCTGTTTAAAATGTAATGGCGTTAGGATTTTTTCTATACCAAAATTCAAATCTAATAATTTCGCCCCTTCCGATTCTTGCGCTTTTGATAGGTCAAGGATACGTTTAAAGTCAAAATTTTCTATTTCATCCTGGAAACTCTTTTTTGAGGCAGGGTTAATTCGCTCTCCAATAGGTGTAAACGGTTCAATCGAAATCTGTTGTGTCCTAGAAGAGAGATAGCATAAATGTTCTTTTAATCGATAAGTACCCTGAGCTCTTTTTTTCCCTTCAGAATAAACGAAATCAGGATTTTTATCTGCGAGAATTTTCAGTGCTTTTATGTGTTCTGGTCCCGTTCCGCAACAACCACCAATTATAGAGGCTCCTTTAAATACCATATCAGCAGCGTAAACACTGAATATATCGGGTGACATTTTATAAATCAGACGTCCATCAATAAGGTCAGGATTTCCAGCATTAGGTTCTACACTTAAAGGTTTTTCAGTGAACTGAGATAATTTTTCAAAAACAGAATACATTTCTTTGGGACCAAGCGTACAATTGATGCCTACTACGTCTACATCCAAGTCATTCATTAAAGTAGCAAAGACTTCCACGGGAGTTCCGGTAACACTTCTAGGTGATTCTTCTTTATCCGCTTTCTCAAAAGTCATATGTGCGATTAAAGGTTTTTGGGTTGTAATATCTCGAATGGCCATTATGGCTAGTTTTAATTCTTTTAGATCAGACATTGTCTCTACAATAAATCCATCTACTCCGAATTGATCTAATAATTTTGCTTGTTCGTAAAAAGCATTATAAATCTTTTGTGATGGCATATCACCTACGGGTTGAGGAAATTCTCCTGTTGAAGAAATGTCACCAAAAACGAATGCCTTATTTCCAGCAGCTTTTTTTGCCAAAAAAACCGCTTCTTTATTGATTTCTTTTGTATATTCTTCAATTTTCAAAGAGGCGAGTTTTATTCGGTTAGCACTAAATGTGTTTGTCAATAGAATATTACTGCCGGCTTCAATATATTTTTTTTGAAGCTCATAAACAACTTCAGGAGCTTTTAAGTTAAGCATTTCACCTGGAATATCAATATAACCTGCCTTGAAGAATTGTGCTCCATATGAGCCATCTAAATATAACGGTTTTTCTTCCAAGTGTTTTAAAAAATCAAGCCTATGCATATTACCCCCCTCTATTTTAACTGCGCTAATTTTACAATCTTGGTGATTTGTTCCCAACGATTCATTGAGTAAATATGAAATCTTCGGATGCCCTGTTGTTTTAAGCTATCTATTTGACGTAACACATATTCTATTCCATAAGCTTCCATTGCCTGAGGATTTTCAATATATAGTTCGATGGCATCAGCCATTTTTTTTGGAACATAAGCATCTGATAAAGCCAAAATCTTACCTATTTGTTTGCCGCGTAAAACGGGCATTAATCCTGGTATGATAGGTTTATGAATACCTGCATTTCTCGCACGATCAATAAAATCAAAAAAAAGTTGATTGTCAAAAAACATTTGAGTGATAAAAAAATCCGCTCCTGCCTCAATTTTTTCCTTCATGTGTTTAATACTTATTTTCAATTCCTTGCAATCAGGATGACCTTCCGGATAAGCAGCGGCACCAATACAAAATCTACCATCTTTTTTTATCATACTGATCAAATCTTTTGCATATCTAAAATCACACCATGCACCATGAGGGAAAATTGCATTTCGGGGAACATCTCCTCTTAAAGCAAGTATGTTTTTAACGCCTATAGAATGCAATTTATCCAGAATTGGTGGTATGTCTTCTTTTGTATATCCTACTGAAGTCAGATGAGCTAACGGTGTAATGTCATGTTGCCGAATATATGCTGAGATATCAACTGCTTTCCCTTTGTTTGTACCGCCTGGGCCATAAGTAACACTAATAAAATCGGGTTCGAGATCTTTTAAGCGTGTGATTGTATTTTTTATGATTTCAAATTGTTTCTTTTGCCCTTTTTTAGGTGGATAAACTTCAAAAGAAACGCTATCTTCCCGATTATCGAAAAATTCACTGATAAATTCAGTTTTATCTGTTTTCTTTCTTTCTTTCATATAAGCTCCTTTTTATGCATGTTTAAAGTATCAGAACCATCCTATCATACAAACGGTGCTTTTTTGCGGTGACAACATACCTGAAACAGGGTGTGCTTTGACTGTATTGCAATGCAGGAAATCAATTATTTTTTTATTTTCATTTAAGTGTATCTCTGAATAACCAGGAGAAAAGCGCATGGTACCTTTAGAATGTTTTTTTCTTAATTGTTTATCAAAATTATTATTTAATTCTTCTATTGATTCTGAACCCCATGCATCTAACAAAGTTGCTTTCGTTGTTTCTCCGGATTTATTGTAGTCTTCAATACGTTTTTCAATATTTCTTCCAATCGTGGTAACAAAAAAAGTGATTTGACTTATACCCTGAAACTTTTTTGGTATTTGTATATCACCAGTAGCTCTAATCGGCAAAGTTTGATGAATAATTTCAGGTTCAGCTAATGGAATAGCTTCTAAATAGATTTCATTGGTTAGATTTAACATTATTTTATCAATCTTATTTTCTACTCCCAAAAACCCGGCTCTCAGGAGATAATGTTTTTTTGAAGGTAAAAAATCAGCTTTTTCAGGATAAACAATTTTCGACATTTAAAACACCTTAAAGTAAAATGAAAATGATGATTAAAATTACTATAATAATCAATGCAATTAAAGAAGCGATAATAAGACGATCGATTAATTTTTCCCTGGAAATTTCAACAGGTTGTTCTTCTTTTTTTCGGGTTTGTTTGATTAACTCATCTGGTAGATAATCCTGATTCATTGAATTCTGTTTTAAAAGGTTTTTTCTTCTGTTTTTTTGCATAATTCTTATATTCGAGATGATAAAAGCCTTTGCTTCAAACCAATCATCGATTAATATTTTCAGTAATACTGTTCCTTTTTCAGCTGAAACATATTCCATGGCAGTAATATAACCTTCAAAAGGTTTAGTGTTTTTACCACTACCATCGAATCTCTCAGGATAATTGTTAATAAGCCTGTGTTGCTCATCTTCATTGCTGAAATGGACTATTGTTAAAAAAATAGAATCGCCAACTTTTAAACTTGCTACTGGGTTCCCTTCCATTGGATCAACAATTGGATAAAAATCTGCAATATCAAGCAGATCTTTTCTGTCTTTCGTGTTTTCAACAGCGGTTTGAATGTCTAAAGATTGTTCAGTTTTTGAAGATTCTTCCAAACTCATTTCATTATAAGTGGAACAACCCCAATCAAATCTGATTTTTACATCACTTGTCCAATCATCAAAAAGGTCTCTCAGTAATGCCCTTACAGCTTCGGTATCTTTATTGTCAATAATAGTACTAAGTTTATTACTAAATGACAGCCTTCCGCCATTTTTGTTGATATATGATTTCAGATAATTTGAAAAATCATTTGTCTTTGAAATGATATCTCCACTTCTTGCAATAAGCTTTCTGTAAACTTGATTAAGGTCCGTTTTGAATTCATTCAGATCTTCTTTGAGATCAATTTTCGCGAGATCTTTAAATCGTCTGGCAAAATTAATAAACTGAAATTCCAAACGGCCTTCGACTTTACCAAAAAAAAAGCCTAAAATAATCTCATCAGATGAATGACTTTCCGCGTTGACTTTTATTGAAAAAAAATCGAAATCCATTGATACACCTTTTCCCTATAAATTCACTTGTTGACAATTATATCACGAAGGACTAAGACTTTCTTTGTCTATGATATTTGTAAATATTTTTGTTTACTAACAAATAACATAAACTTTTTATTCGTTGGTAGGTTTTATGATAAAATCCAGCATGAATGTATATAAGAGACTCTTTAGTGTTGCATTACCCATAGCTATTCAACAAATTATCTTAAGTAGTATGAACTTCGTCGATTTGTTGATGATCGGTCAACTTGGAGAAGTTTCCATTTCAGCTGTTGGTTTGTCCAATCAATTTTTTTTCATATTTAACGTTGTAATGTTCGGCTTGGTTTCAGGTGGTTCAATTTTTATTGCACAGTTTTGGGGAACAAAGCAGGAATTTAATATTTCTCGAACAACAGCCCTAATGATCTCTTGTTCACTGATTCTGTCCATGCTTTTCTTTATTTTGGCTTTTTTCTTCCCTGAGAATACCTTAAGGATATTTTCACCTGATCAACTGGTTATCCAAGAGGGGACTAAGTACTTATCTGCAATCAGTTTTAGTTTTATAACTTTTGGGATCACCATGACTTATGCCTTTGTTTTGAGAAATACAGAAAAGGCTGTTATTCCAATGATGGTAAGTATGATTGCTATTGGTTTAAACGTCTTGTTAAATTACTCACTGATATTTGGTAATTTTGGTTTTCCTGAATTGGGAATTCAGGGAGCTGGTATTGGCACCTTGCTCTCCAGAATATTTGAAATGTTTTTGATTTTATTCATAGTGTATTGGAAGAAAATGCCGGGAAGAGTACATGTTGAGCATTTTAAAGCTTTATCAAAATCATTTTTTAAACGTTTTCTTAAATACACAACACCCACGGTTTTGAATGAGTTATTTTGGTCTACAGGTTATTCCATGTATGCAATCATATACAGTTACATGGGGACAAGACTTTTAGCTGCCAACAGAATTATGAACAGTATAGAACGATTTTCCTTTGCAGTTTTACTTGCTTTATCCAATGCGGCAGCAGTTATAATCGGTCAAGAACTTGGAAAATCTTCATATGAGAAAGCCAAATATATATCACGAAAGATTATTGTACTTGAGATTTTTATAGTTATTGTATTGGTCATACCCATGATCATATTCGCTCCACAGTTTGTAAACCTATTTTCTGTTACTCCGGAAGTTAAAAAATTAGCCATTTTGCTACTTCGATTATCTATGTTATTTGCTCCTGTTAAAGTCTTAAATGGACTGTTTATTGTTGGTGTTTTAAGAGCAGGAGGGGATACACGTTTCTCGTTTTACGTTGAAGCGGGGTGCCTTTGGCTAATCGGAATTCCAATATCCGCTGTTGCCGGACTTATTTTAAAATGGCCTTTTCCGTTAGTTTATTCTCTATGCATGGTAGAGGAAACTGCGAAATTCATTATACTAATTAAACGTTATAAAAAAGGAGCATGGTTGAAAAATGTTGTAGAAAGTCTTCATTAATTCAAATAAAACAAAATCAAAAAAAAGGGCCGATGCAAACTCAGCCCTTTTTTGATTTTATCCCTATGGCCTCAATAAAACACAAATTGTCTTGTCAGAACAATATCATCATCAACATAAATATTAATTTTCCATATCCCATTCAAGGAATTATCCAATGTTGAAGTGTTAACCCAAGCCCATACATGATAATCTCGAATCGTTTTATAACCTAAATCAATAGCGGCCTGTAAATCAAGTTCTACAGTATCGTAGAGTTCACCGTCCGGTTGAATCCATTCCCAAGATATAGTGTGTTCTTTTTGATACTCTTCGATAGTGAGATAAATATAGATTCTTTCATCGTTGTTTGAAAATTTTAGTTTACTATCAACTGGTTTTCCCTCAATTATTTCAGAACAAAAATCGTAATTGCTGATAAAAATAGCTTCTTTATCTTCATAAACTGTAGTAAGATCTTTTTGACTGACGCTGAATATTTCACTAATGGCAATGGCATTATAGCTGTCATCATCAAACATGCGTAGGTTATATTCTCCTTCATCTCGTGGTGCAATGAAACTCAGCTCGCCTTCAGTATTACCATCAAGATATTGCCAGGATAAATAACCGGATTCATCGGAAGATTCTCTATAAACTCCAATCCAATCTCTTGTCGTTTTTGCAGGAGCATTTTTATAAGTTACTTTTATTTCTTCTCCTGGTTTATAAACTTCCTGATTGGTTGTAATGATTGGTAAGGTTTCAACTTCATCTTTTACTTCAAAAGATATATATCCAAGTTCTTTTCCATTGAAGTCGGAATCGTGTAATCTTAAATCGTAAAAACCTTCCTTTGATGGAGCATTTAAAGAAATTTTATCTTTGTTGGAACTGATATATTGATAAGTTAGATCATACTTGTCGTTTTCTGTTTCATCTCCATGCTTGATGTCTGAAGGAATGATACCAATCCAGGGACTTCCCTTTAGAAGTCCTTCTTCTACTTCATATTCAAATTCAATGGTGGAATTTGGTAAATATATTCCGTTGTCTGAGTTAAGTAGTGTTAGAAATACTTGACCCGTTTGAGATTCAGGTATTTGTGAATCCTTTACAGAAACATCAACAGATGCAATGATATGGTTTAAAATGGCCTTGTCTCTACTAATATTAGGTCCGCTTGCAATAGCAAAAATCATAAATTCAGAGTATTCATCTGTCGAAGGGAAATAACTCAATGTGAACCAAATCGTTTTACCGTTATCATTAATCACTCCTTCGTAATAGTTCCTTTTCTTGCCATTGAGATAATTTTGGGCTTCAATTTGTAAATCTGTGGAAGGATCATTTTTCATTTCTGAGATAATATTACTTGCAAATCCTTCCTGTGTAACAACAGTGAATACAGCTCCTTCAGAGATTTCATCTCCAGTTCCCAATTTACCGTTATAATAAGCAACACCTGGCATAAAGCTTTTTTCATAAGTTTGCCAATCATCGGGCATATTCCATTGAACAAATTCATATTGCTTGTTAACAAAGTTTTGTGAAAAAACGATTATTACAGCAAAAGTTAAAAGCAGTGTTGTTAACAATATTGTCTTTTTCATAATTTTCAATCCTCCTTATTTAGTCTTTAAAAGTCTGATTGTTTACAAAGGACTACATCACTCACCTGGAAAAATCGGTAAAATCGTTTGTTTAGTTGGTTTAAAACCTCTGCTAATGATAAATAGATGGCTAAAATACCACAAAGAATCCCTGCAATTCCTCCTATTGTTCTAATGACTGTATTCGAAAGAAAATTCGAAAGACTCAATAGAAAAAAGCAGAGCAAGGGATAAAAAACAGCTTATAGGATCTTGTTGGTTTTAAAAGTACCAAAGAACATTCCCAAAGTAAAAATACCCCATAGTAACAAATAAAAACCCATAGAGATGTTCGAAGGGGCAGTTATACCGTCAACCTTTGGCAATAATGACACTGTCGTGTGGATACAATCCGATATTATGTAAGTTCAACAATACCGTCGTCATACCAAATCCCAAAAGTCCCAGCGTTGAAGGTTTGGAGGTTTTATCCTCCAAAAATAAGTTGTTGTTGATTTCTTTCACTCATTCACCTCTTTTTTAAATTTATTCTATAAAACACTTTGTTTTCATACTTAATTCTTTCCACCTGTGTATCTTCTGACAGTCTTTTAATGATTCGTTCGGTATCTTTTTTTCGGTTTTTACAGAACTTATCTATTCCAGATTGATCAAGTGGATGACGTTTGATGATTTCTATGATTGCTTGGTAAACGTCGAAATTAGGACTGTACAAATTAGTATCAGGTATTTCGACATCTTTGTTTGATTTAAATTTTTTTTGTAAATCCTCAACAAAACCTTTTGGGCATCTTTCAACCCAATCTTCAGCAGGTGGTCTGACAGGTGTGTTGACAAAAACCTTATCTGGTTTTAACTCGTTTATTTTTTCAGTTAACAACATTATATTCTTCCCTTGATCGGTGATTCCTTTTACACACATGATTTCCAGGTAAAAGTCGCCTTTATATTCTCTTCGAAACTTTAGCAATCCGTTGTACATTTTTTCGAAAGTAATGGTTTTAAACGGCCTGTTTAATTTCCTGAAACTGTCATCATCCCATGCATCTAATGAAGGCATGACAATATCGGCATGCAGACAGTCCTGGCGTACTTCATCCAGAAAAAATAAAGAACCATTTGTGATGACTGCTACAGGCTTTTCAAAAAGTAGTTTTATACGTCTAATCAGCTCGCCTGTCTGCGCGTATAAAGTTGGTTCACCTTCTCCCACAAGAGTTATTACATCAAATGCGTCTTTTTTATCTTGATATTCTTCCAACTGCAAAATAAGATCATCGATTAAAAAGAAATTCTGTCTTTCGACTGTCATATTTCTGGTTCTACCCAGCTGGCAATAAACACATGAATAACTGCACGTACTTAAAGGGATTGTACTGAATCCTAACGATCTTCCCAATCTTCTCGAAGGGACTATTCCGTATACGTTATTTATTTTTTTCTCCTCCTTTGGGATCATTTTTTGGAGATCAGATCAATTAATAATGCTATCAGTGCGATACTACCACCTAATATTATTAATACCAACATCAAATCGGCAAATTTAAATTTAGCCTTTTCTTTCAAATTTGTTAATACCTTTGTTTCTTTTTTTGTTTTACCGGGGAAAAACTTTTCTTCTCCGGAGGGGATACTCTCTTCTTTCTCTTTAACAGGTGGTAATAGGTTGTTTTTTATAGTTTGATTTCGATTAAGTTTTAACGATTTTAACATGATTGAATAAGCGCATATTTCATCGAAAAGACGGACTTTTACCAAAACGTAAGTATCAGATTTCCCATATAATAATTCCTTGGATACTATATCTGCTTCAATGGTTTTAAGATAACCTTCTTTAGAATCAACATATTCTTGAAAATGTTCTTTTACCAATTTTTCTGTCTCTTCATCAGGGTATGAAAGGATAGTTATCATTAAGGACATACCAACTTCAAAAGTATCAATTGATATGCCTTGTATTGGATCTATAAGAGGATAAAATTCAGGCATTTTCGTTAAGTCAAGATAGTTAGTGACATTTTCCTTTTCAGGGAAAAACTCAGCACTTTCTAAAATTTTTTTTGAATAATCTTCTGCAGTAAAGTATTCAGCTTCATATTGCAATTCCTTTTTTTCTACCCAATTATCAAATAAACCTAATAGTTCCATGCTGATTTCATCTTTTTCGTCCATTTCAGATAAATAAGAAATCCTTTTGGAGAAGCGCTCCAATCCACCGATTTTTCTGAATTGAATATTAATATATTCCATTAATTTTGCACTTCTTTCTATGATTTCGGGATGATCAGGTATTAACTTATTTGAGATTTCATTGAGTTCTTCCTTGAATTTTAAATGCGGGTTATCATTAATAGTGGGTAATTTCTGACGAACAGAACCGGGAAAATTAAAGAAGACATATTCTAAATTGGCATTTTTTTTACCAAAAAAATATCCTAAAATAACTTCATCAAGAGAAGTGCATTTTAATTTTATATGAATTGCAAAAATATCAAACTCGTTAGTGATTTGTTCTACCATAACTATCCATCCTCACTTGTAATCACACCCGTTATGGATCTGTATCCATGTTCAGTCACACGTACGTTGACTTTTGTAGCTGGCTTTATTTTTTTTCTAATACCGATCAAAATCGCATATGTGCCAAGTTTTCTTCCGAATGAGATATTTCCTTTATTATATTCAATAATTACATCTTTAATAAGTGTTCCACAAGGATAAATTTTTTTTAACATGGGTTTGTCGATTTCCTCTCTGACCTTTTCTTTGAATTTCCTGAAGTCCTGCGAGTGAGATTTTATTTTATGTTTTTGTGTATAACGGTAAAGAGGAGTTTCAGGAAAAACCATAGCTTTTCTAATATTAATTCTCCGTAATAGGATGTCATGATTTTTTATTTTTTTTAAGTATTCAAAATTGATATCAAAGGTATTTGATGTTTCTCCAATTAATCCAAACAATAGGTTAATTCCTGGTAGTAAAGCGGGTATGCCATCTTTTAAAAATCCGCCAATTTGATTAACAGTTTTACAAACTTCAATAATACTTTCCGGTTCTACTGCCAGGTTATTCCTCAGTATGACTTCTTTATCAAAGCTTTCAACACCAAACGACAAACTATCTGCTGTGGTGTTGTATTTACTGATTATTTCTATAGCTTTTTCAGAAAAGGACTGATGATTTTGGATAAATCCAGGATTGGCATTATCTGTATGCAGCATTCTTAAAGAAGGGCACTTTTCGCGAATACCTGAATAAAGTTCAGTTAATGAGGAACATTCTGAAGTACTGTTGGTATGCCCATAAGCCAAAATATTTGCCGCTCGTCCTAATCTGAAATATCTGGCGCCAATATTCGACAGTTTTTCAACTTCAAATATAATATCTTCTGGTGACCTTTCATAATAGGTACCGTGCATGAGAGGTTCTGTACAAAATGAACAATGGGTTTTTCTTTCACATCCCGTAGATACTTCAATTTCACAGATAAGATCGGGGAAATTTGGATGTTGTTCAATAATCTGAGCACTAAACGGTGCGATCTTTTTTAAAACACTCTCATCTCTTGTAATGGATTCAGGGGGCAAATCTCCTTTCAAGAGATAGAATAAAAAAGTTTCTAAATTACCAGTAACAGGACAATCGTATAATTTATTTAACTGTTCGATAATTTGAGCATCTCTTCCACCTTTGCTCGTATATCCCAATGTATATGGTCCCTTATATATCTTAAGAGGTTTTGGGGCGCTTTGGGAAATTTTTTCCAATTCACCGTATTTTAGAGGATTACCACCAATATATTTTCCTGGTACACTAACGCCACCAATTAAAACAAGATGGTGAAATGTGTTGAGATAGCTCCAAAGATTCTTTTCTCTTATTTGGTCAATAGTATAATATTCCGGTTTAACCCCATAAAACAAATAACATCCAAAAGCATATCTACAGGTTGGTGAAATGTAAGGAGGAACTCCAAATTGAGCAGGTTCATCGATATAACCGTCGATTATCACAATCTTGCTGGACATGTAAAAACCTCTCTTAAGAATGCTAATATATTTTACCATTAAGCGTGGAAATTGCCAAAGAAGAGTTTTGGAGTAATTAAGTTAATGATAATTTCGTCGATAATAAAACGTACCCTTTAATGAAAGGAGCTGGTTAAATGGGTGTAGATGGTATATCATCCGGAATTACCCAATCGGCTATGCAGTTGAAGAACCTGCAAATTTCAGCTGAAATGGGTACCGCTGTCATGAAACAAGTCATGGACCAGGCTCTTGAGCAAAATACCCAGTTATTGCAAACCTTGCCAAAACAGGATGGTCTCGGAGCGGTACTTGATGTACGGGTATGAATACACTAAAGGGGTTGCGAAAGCACCCCTTTTTTGATTTTTCCTATAGAGTTAATAAATGGGTGTTAGAATTTCCCTTAAATCTGGCAAAGTTACTCATTATAGATGAGCTCTTATAAATAAGTTTATCCTTAAAAATCTCACTGACGGATAAAATTTGTTGTATAATATATAATAGTAATAAAAAAAAGGAGGTATAAAATGAAAAAGTTCTATTTGATTGTTGTTGTACTGTTTCTTTTAACAAGTCTTTTATATGCACAGAGTGTTTCCGATGTTCCTGGGATGATTCTGGGATCCGGATTCGAGACAATCACACCAAAGATGGCTATGGGAGATCCTGTACAAGTTGGAGATAAGTACGTTATTCCTGTTTTTGAGGTAAATACGTTTTTTATCGGTGGAGGTGGAGGAGATCCTTTAATGGCTGCCGGTACCTCTGGAAGTGTGAATCTGATCCCTTACAGCCTTATCATCATCAGCGGTGATAATGTAGAGATTCGTTCTCTCAGTAATAAAGAACCTTTATTAAAACAGCTGGTAGATGTACTTCCGCAAATCCTGCAAATGGTTATGCAGTATTTTTCCGTAATACCTGAACCGACCCATAGCGGAGTTATTGAAAAAGAAATAACACCTGTTCCCATGAAAGAGGAACCCATTAAAACAGAACGAAAAGAACCTTTAAATGAAGAGCAAATCATTCAGAAATCAACCGAAAGTCTTTCAAGAATGTTGATGAATGACCCTACTTTGGAAACTATCAAAGGATCAAGAGAAGAAATACGAGGACTTCTACAAAAAGTACCTGAAAACCCAAGGATTTTAGGTCTTTATGCCTATACTACTTTAAGAATGATTGATAATGTTTCTCCACTTGAACAAATGCAAATGGCAATGGAAGCTCAAAAAACGATCAATAAGGGTTTAACCTTAGATCCACGGGATTATTTTTTAAATCTCTCAAACGGATGGTTGAATCTTTACAGTCCCATGGGTAATATGGGGGCTTCCATCGAAGCATTCAAACGAGCCATGGAATCTTCCCCGGAACAGTTGGAACCCTATTTTGGTATTGTTGAAGCTTATTTGAAAACCGGGAATAGAGAAATGGCAGAAGAGTATGCACAAAAAGGAAAAGAAATGAATGCGGAATCTACTGCAGAATTTGAACAATTACTGAATAAATAAATTTACAAAAAAACAACCGAATTGAAATCGGTTGTTTTTTTGTTTATCTGTACTATTTGTTATAATACAGTAAGAAGGGAGGGGGATATGAATGATTTCAATTCATGATTTCTCAAAATCATATACAAAAGGAACGTATGCAGTTAAAAATATCAGTTTGGAGATTAATGATGGAGAAGTGTTTGGTTTTTTAGGACCAAATGGTGCTGGTAAATCTACTACTATCAAATCAATTGTGGGTTTATTGAATCCGACCAATGGTAAGATTTGTGTTAACAATTTTGATATTACTAAAGAATCGATCCAGGCAAAATATCAGATTGGTTATGTTCCTGATGAAGCTGTTCTAATGGCAAAATTAAAAGGAATAGAGTATTTAAATTTCATCGCTGATATGTATCAAGTTGATGATCAACTTAGACGGGAAAGAATCACAAAGCTCTCAGAAGCCTTTAAATTAACTTCGGCCTTAAATAAAACGATCGATACTTATTCTCACGGAATGAGACAAAAAATTTCTCTTATAGCTGCCTTACTTCATAATCCACCTGTTTGGATTTTAGATGAACCGATTGTGGGACTTGATCCTGAGTCAGCCTACAGATTAAAAAAGATGATGAAATCTCATTCTGAAAAAGGCAAAACAGTATTTTTCTCTACTCATGTTATGGAGATTGTTGAAAAGATTTGTGACAGAGTTGCCATTATTTCCAAAGGCGAGATACTATTCCAAGGTACAGTTGAACAATTAAAGAAAAACCGGGGAGATTCTACGATGGAAGAAGTCTTTCTGGAGGTGACAAAAAGTGAAGCAGAAAAAGATGATTTCTCTTATCTTGACTCTGATTAATGCGCATTATGGTATATCAAAAAAACGGATTCAATATTTTATTGAGAAAAGAAGACTCTGGGAGTTTTTTCTACTAATCGGTGTGTTTGGATCATTATTTGTTTTTGTTGGTCCATTATTTGTAGATGTTCAAGGTATGATGATCGACCAGTATAGACAGATGGGTTTGGAAGGATTATTCTTAAATAACGCTATTTTACTTACAGGTATGTTTGGCTTTTTTTTGGGTATTTATTTAGTAATAAATGAATTCTTTTTCACAAAAGATCTTAATCTGCTTATGTCTTTGCCTTTAAAGCCTAAAGAGATTCTTGGTGCAAAGACTTTCTTAATCATGATTGATTTGTTCTGGGTCTCTTTGCTTTTTCTTCTTCCATCTCTTATCATTTATGGTATAAAAACGGAAGCTGATATACTCTATTGGGGTGCTATGTTTTTTATCTTGTTTTTTTCACAGATGTTTCCTGTTATTATCCAGATTATTTTTTTATTACCATTATCCAGGTATATCAATTTTGGAAAGCATAAAGATTTTTTAATCTATTTTATGAGCATTCTCCTTGTAGTAGTGATTATCGGTTTTCAGTTTTTTGCAACTAATGATTTAGCAGGTTCTGAGTTTACAGAAGAGAAGATGATTGAAATACTATCAAATCCACAAGGTTTGATTTCTCAAATGGGTAAAGGTTATCCACCTGCATTTTTGGGAGTTAAAACTCTTATGAATGAAGGTTTTCAGCGAGTAATTTGGCTTTTTTTATTTATTTTTATGCACCTTGGCGGGTTATATCTTGCATTGTTGATTGGCGAAAAAACATATTATCAAACATATTTAAAATTCCAGGATCATTATACTGGAAAAGAAGTAAATTCTTCTAAAATTTTGTGGGAAAAAACTTCAACAAAAGAAGGTGTTTTTTCTGCGTTATTCAGAAGAGAATGGCGTTATTTTTTACGAATTCCCTCATTTGCATTTAATGGTTTTGGCAACGTCATTGTTTTTCCAATTCTTATTGTAATTTTTTCTTTTGCAAAAAACAATCCGGAATTTCAACAAATCTTTAATTTTTTCAACAGTGCCAAAGAATTTATTGTTCCCGTAGGTATTCTTCTCGGAACTGCAGTTGGTGCAATGAATATGCTTGCTTCAACAATATTTAGTCGTGAAGGGAAAATGTTAGCAGAATTAAAAATTTTACCGGTTGATGCTGATATGGTTTTTAAGACCAAGCTGCTACATGTCATGATCATGAGTACTATGGGACCCCTTTCTATCGGTATTATTCTCCTTTTACTTTTTGAAGTTAGTTTATTACAAGCAGTTTTAATTTTTGTGATTGCCGAACTGCTGGTTTTATTCTTGAACCTTCTTCAAATAGCTTTAGATTCTGCTTTTCCCTATTTATCATGGGATAATCCCCAAAAAGCAATGAAGCAGAATATTAACGGATTATATTCCATACTAATAGTATTTGGTTTTGCTGGATTATTGGGATATACCGGTTATTTATTAAGGCAAAGATTGTCAGGATATCAAATGGTTTTTATCCTTTTAATTATTAGTTTTCTTGGAATTATTCTTGCATATCCAATGGCAAAAAAAGGGGTTCAAAAGATGTTGAAAAAAGATTATTGATAAGTATCTTGTAGAAAAATCGTCGAAAAAGCAGTGTTTTTTCGACGATTTCATTTAATTAATTTTATTAAATCAGAGAATTTTCTATTTCTTGGCATTGGGGAATGTCAAAAAGCAGTCGAATATAATTAGCATTACGAAATATGATGCAACAAAAAAAAGAGGCTTTTTAGCCTCTTTTAATTCATTATTTTACTTTTTCTTTCAGATCTTTTCCTGCTACAAATTTCGGAACTCTTTTTTTGGGAATCTTAATTTCTTTCTTAGTTTGAGGATTGATTCCTTTTCTTGCTTCGTTGATTTTTGTTTTAAAAGTTCCGAAACCTACCAGTTTAACCTCACCATTTTCCGATAATTCGTCAACAATCGTTTTAATCAAACTGTTCAAGAATTGTTCGGACTGTTTTTGTGTGGTACCGTTTGATTCAGCAAGTGCTTTAATCAATTGAAGTTTATTCATAACACGACCTCCCAATGTTTAATTTTGTTGTCAGGAAAAACTTTCCCCCTTACAAGCTGATTATACCATTAACTTGGCGGATGAGGCAATTTTTATAAAAATTGATAAAAAGAGTTGTAAAAAAAAAAGAATTTGATGTACAATAAGTAAATAGTTCATAGAAAATGGGGTGACAGTTTGAGTCGTATAGAAAATATCAAAAAAGCGTCTTGGGTAGGTTTTTTCGGTAATTTTTTTCTTGCAATCATTAAAATATTTACAGGTTTTAAAACAGGGAGTTTGGCTGTTATTGGCGATGGTGTAGACAGTGCTACAGATATTCTTACTTCTCTGTTAACTTTGTGGGTTGCAAAAATAATTGAGAAACCTCCTGATGAAAACCACCCTTATGGTCATGGAAGGGCAGAAACTATAGCAACGAGAATTCTTTCATTCATTATTTTTTATGCGGGTATTCAATTAATCATAACTTCTATTCAAGATATAGTTAGCGGTAAATCTCCAGAAATTCCTGGAATGATCGCTTTTTATGTTACTTTAATATCAATATTAATGAAGGTATTCCTATCATATTACAAATTTAATATCGGAAAAAAAGAAAAAAGTTCAATGCTAATTGCCGATGCTAAAAACATGAGAAATGACATTATTTTGTCAGTCAGTGTATTAATTGGTTTGATTTTGACCTCAATCTTTCAATATCCATTTTTTGACAAATTAATTGCTTTACTTATAGGTTTTTGGGTTATCAAAGTGGCTGTTAATATCTTTTTAGAAGAAAATAACGAATTAATGGAAGGTTTAAACGATACTGGCATCTATGCTGAATTGTTTCAAGTAGTTTCATCTGTTGAAAACGCTTCTAATCCTCACAGAGCAAGAATAAGAAAAATTGGTTCCTATTTGATTGTTGATCTTGATATTGAGGTATCAGGTGAACTGAGTGTTTATGAGGGGCATGAAATTGCAAAAGAGGTTGAAAGAGCTATTACAAAACAAATTGATAATGTCTATGATGTCTTAATCCATGTCGAACCAATGGGAAATGTAGAAGATGAAAGATTTGGAGTTTCTTCAAAAAAACATTAAAAGGAGCTGAGAAGATGAGAGCGATAGATATCATTCCAGTAGCAAAAGGTGAACAACCAGCGGATCTCTTGATCAAAAACGCAAAAGTAGTCAATGTTTTTTCAGGAGATATAAAAGAATCAAATGTAGCTATTTATCAAAAACGTATTGCCGGGATTGGTAATTATACAGAAGGTAAAAGAGTAATGGATTTGAAGGGGAAATACCTTGTTCCCGGTTTGATCAACGCTCATTTACATATAGAGAGTACAATGCTGGAACCAAGGGAATTCGCAAAAGCAGTTTTAGCAAGAGGAACGACCACAGTTATCGCAGATCCGCATGAAATAGCAAATGTTATGGGGCTAAAAGGTGTGGAATTCTTTTTAAATTATACTGAAGGTATTCCCTTGAATATTTATTTTATGCTGCCATCATGTGTTCCCGCAACGAACATGGAAACTAACGGAGCCAATGTTAAAGTAATGGATATGATCGGTTTTATAGAAAAATATCCTCGGGTGCTTGGCCTAGGAGAGGTTATGAATTATCCGGGAATATTGCATAGAGATGAAAATCTATTAACCATGATAGAATTGTTTAGACATAAATATAAAAAAATAGACGGTCATGCCCCTGGTCTTTCAGGGAAGGAATTGAATGCCTATTCAGCTGCATTCATTAAATCTGATCATGAAAGCACAACAGCAGAGGAGGCATATGAAAAACTTTCCTGTGGGATGCAGGTATTGATGAGGTATGGAAGTGGTGAAAAGGATTTGGAAAATCTTCTCCCTATTGTCAACGAAAAAACACAACCGTATCTCTCATATTGTACAGATGATAAACATCCGGAAGATATTGTGAACGGTGATATTGATGAAATGATAAGAATCAGTATTAAAAATGGGATTGATCCTATTACAGCAGTAAGAATTGGATCAATCAATACCGCAAGACATTATGGTTTAAGAAGTATGGGAGCAATAGCACCAGGTTATAAGGCAGATATGGTTGTAGTATCTGATTTGAATCGTTTTTATCCAGAGATGGTTATCAAAGATGCAAAAATTGTGGCTGAAAACGGTAAATGTGTTGCTGTTTTTCCACCAGCTCTGATAGATTTTAAAGAAGTCATTAATACAGTGCACTGCCCTTTATATAACGCTGATGATTTTCTTTTCAAACTTAATAAAAGTAAGGTTAATATTCGTGGAATAAAAGTATTCGGAGACTCTGTTTTAACAAAAGAAATAGTTGAAACAACAAATGTTGTTAATGGAGAACCGGATTGTTCACAGATTGATTTTGCAAAAATCTGTGTGGTTAATCGATATACAACTGAAAAACAATATGCTTTGGGATTTATAACAGGAACAGGAATGAAAAGAGGGGCCATTGCATTATCTGTGGGGCATGATTCTCACAATATTTCAGTTACTGGAAAAAATGAAAAAGATATGGAATGTGCTTTGAATGAGGTAATAAAAAACAAAGGCGGTATGTCAGTTGCCTTAAATAATCAAATCATTGCCTCTATGCCTTTATCTATAGCTGGTTTAATGTCCACAGAATCACTTGAAAATGTGTTGGAACAGCAAAACCTTTTACTTAAGGCCGTTAGAGAAGAACTTGGTTGTACGATTTCAAATCCTTTTATGGCATTATCGTTTGTACAGCTTGAAGTCATTCCAGAGTTAAAAATAACAAATCTCGGTTTAATTGATATTAATACTTTTCAATTTGTTCCAGCGGTTTTTTAACTGGGTTAGAAATATTATAAATAGTAGTTTTGAGGTGAGAATTTATTATGAAGCATATTGTGCAAGAAGTAAATAGAAATTGGTATTTAAAAGAAGTTTCAAGCAATCAAAAACACAGTGCAAAAGTTCCCGGGAGTGTCTTAGAAACACTTTTTGAACACAATGTTATTCAAGATCCTTTTTACGGTGTGAATGAAAAAGAGTGTCAATGGGTTTTTGAAACTGATTGGGAATATTCCACGACAATCAATCTCAGTAAAGATATGCTAAAAAGAAATTATATTATGCTAAGATTTTATGGGTTGGATACTTACTGTGAAGTGACTTTAAATGACAGAATTATTCTGTTCGGAGATAACATGCATCGTACATTTGATGTATATATAAAAACACATGATTACAATTTCCTTGAAGAAGGCGACAACGAATTAACCATAATATTTAGAAGTCCGATTAATGAAGCCCGAAAAAGAATTGAAGAAGCTGGTCTTGAACTAAATCAAGATACTAGGAATCTTCTGCCTTTTGCAATACCGGGAGTGGAAATGTTAAGAAAGGCTTATTATTCCTTTGGGTGGGATTGGGGACCTAAATTTCCTGATTCTGGTATTTGGAGGAAAATAGAACTTCATGCATTTAATGATTCTTATATTAAAGGGGTTCAAATACAAACAGAAATTGATTTTATTATTGGAGATGGGAATGGCAAAACAACTGCAAAAGAAGCAAAAGTGAAATTGGAAACTGAGCTGGAGGATTTTCAAGACAATAAAGAAAAAATAATCATTTACGAGCTTTATGATGGTAAAACTCTGATAAATAAGCAAAAGACCAATACGATAAAACTGGGAACTGAAATGAATCTGATTATTAATAATCCCAAATTATGGTGGACGCATGAACTGGGAAAGCCTAACCTTTATCATTTAAAAATCAAGCTTTTGGATAAAGATCAATTATTGGATGAATACAGTACTGATTTTGGCATCCGCGAGATTCAATTAATTCGCAATAAAGACAAATGGGGTGAAAGTTTTTATTTCGAATTAAATAAGATTCCCGTTTTTGCAAAAGGTGGAAATTGGGTGCCTTCTGATTCGTTTTTACCTCGGGGAAACAGGAATAAAAACTATGAAAGGATTCTTGATGCATGTATTAAAGCAAACATGAACATGATACGAATATGGGGTGGCGGTATTTATGAAGAAGAAGCCTTCTATCATTATTGTGATCAAAACGGCCTGATGATTTGGCAAGATTTTGCTTTTGCATGTAGACCTACTCCAAATTATAGCGGATTTGAAGAATCGGTGATCCAAGAAGCAGTTGATAACATCAAACGACTAAGAAATCATCCTTCTCTCGCAATTTGGGTAGGTAACAATGAAATAGAAGAGGGGTGGCTCTATTGGGGGTTTGAACAATTCGTTCCTTAATATAAATCTTTTTACTTAAAACTATTTGAAGAAACGCTCCCAAAACTAATCAAAGAATATGATCAATTACGTTCTTATTGGCCAAGTTCACCTTCATCCGGAGGGAATTTCCATGATCCTCAATCAGCTGATTATGGTGATTCTCATTATTGGAAAGTCTGGCACGAGGGTTTTCCTTTAGAATCATATCGATCATTTGATTCACGATTCATGTCTGAATTTGGATTTGAGTCTTTTCCTAATATGAAAACGATCAAAAGTTTCTGCGAAAAAAATCAATTGTTTTATGATAGTGAAATCATGGAAAATCATCAAAAGAATCCTGCAGGAAATCAGAAGATCTATGATTATATGGAAAAGCGATTTAACATTCCGAGATCATTTGATAAACAAGTGATATTGTCACAAATTACACAAGCAGAAGCAATGGAATATGGTGTGGAACACTGGAGAAGAAATAGGAACAATTGTCATTGCATGGGAGCTCTTTACTGGCAAATTAACGATTGTTGGCCGGTTGCAAGCTGGTCGTCTATAGATTATTATGGCCGTTGGAAGGCTTTACATTATTTTGCGAAAAAATTTTATAACCCTTTCTATATCAATGCCTTTGAAACTGATGATTTTTTTGAAATCTGGTTTTGCAATGATTTGCCAATGAAATTTAAGGGAACGTATGACTTTAAACTAATGGATTTATCCGGCAATATCCTGTATCAAAAAGAAGGAAGCCTTTTAGCATCAGGGCTTTTTTCAACCGTTGTTGAAAGGGTTAATTTTGAGGATATTGGAGTAGAATCTAAAAACATAATCCTTTTCTTCAAAGCTTGCGATCAATCAAATAACGTAGTTTCAGAAGGTTTCAAATTATTTACTCCTCCCAAAAATCTTCAACTTTTAAAACCAACGATCAATTTAAGCCTTGAGAAGGAAAATGAAAATTATTACATCATCATAAATTCAGACAAACCTGTTTTGTACTGTTTAATTGAAACAAAACAAGAAGTGATATTTAGTGATAATTATTTTAGTTTTTCTGGAGAAAAAAAGATCATTCATTTCAGATATAAAGGTAAAATAACCGAAAAAGATATTCATATCCGTTCACTTTATGATTTTTTGAAAGATTAATTTTTCTAAATCATTATAATTAATTCAATGAATAAATCCCCAAGCTTTCTCATACTTGGGGATTTTTTCATTGCTTATCGATTTTTAAATATTAGTTCGTCTACTAAATCTATCAACGATGGAAGTTTGTTTTTATAAAGCGATATTAATTCTGTTTCTGTTGGGATCGGGTAATTTTTCTGCCAAACTGCCTTCTTTTTTCATGGCTTCCATCCAAGTTTCACGTAAATCATTTAAATAATTTTTGCATTCTTGAAGGATTTCAGTATCTTTTTTGGTGTTAGCTTCTAAAAGCTGTTTATACATATAATTATAAAGGGCTCTAAGGTTTTTTGAGATTTCTCCGCCTTTTTCCATATCGAGGGATACGTTTAATTCCATGATGATATCTTCAACTCTCATAATTTTTTCGTTTGCAATATCATATTGTTTTTCTTCGATAGCTTTAATCCCCTGAGTAAGAAAATTAATTGCTCCGGAATAGAGCATTTCAACAAGCTTTGCTGGAGTAGCAGTATCTACAGTTCTTTCGGCATAATCATTTTTTTTTCTAATGGTTTTAGGTACTTCTGAGTTTTCGGTGTTATTGGATTGATTTTTTACTCCAGGTTTTAAATGTGCGTAAGTAGTATTAGAATACATCGTATCACCCCGTTATTAACTATGATTTTTTCTGATTTAAAATCTCCGCTGATTGTTTAAACAAAATCTTATAATAGTTTATAGATTCAGGTAAATCATATTCGATCAATTGTGAAAGCTCATGCCACTCTTTATCAAAGATACTTTGATTCATCTTTCCAAGCGTGTCTTGTAATTTTTCTTTTTCGTGCTGTAATTCAGAAAAGTCTTGTTCATTAGTTCCGGTAAGCGCAAAGAGATTAGTTTTCATAACCTCAAGTGCCTTTAAACCTTCTTGAAGATTCTTCAAACCTTCTATAGATTGTTGACTTCCTGAACGGATATTTTTGGCAAAAGCAGGAAGCGCGTTTTCAAATTTTTTAAAATATTCCATGAGATTGGACAAAAGATTTAGTGTAAACGGAATCAGTTCTTCAAATGACATTTCAATCAGTTCCCCGCCTTCAAATGTGGCGCTGAAAATATCATCCAGTTTTGATACAGGTACTTCTTTCCCGTTAATCACCAGTTTTGAAAGAACCATACCCTCCATTTTATTTTCATCATAAAACTCCTTAAAAGTATGGTATTGTTTATCATCATACTGTTTCTTTTCTCCATTTACTGTAGCTGTTATCATTATCTATCACTCCTCTTCATAATTATCGGTAATAAATTTTTTTACTTTAGGCAAGGCTCTCAGAATCAATGCGTTTGTTTTCGCATCTTCCAATTCATTATTTTTTGCCAGTTTTAAGAGCTCTGTCCAATGAATTTTGACAATGTTTAAAAATTCATCGTCATCCAGTTTAGAATTAGTTTGGATTAAATCGATGGCCATGAAAAGATATATCTTTTCATTTGAGAAACCCGCTGTTGTGAAAATGTGACCTAAAGAAATTAAGTATTTTGTTTTTAACCCTGTTTCTTCTTTTAACTCTCTTAATGCGCAATTCTCAGGAGTCTCTCCGAAATCAAGTTTTCCAGCGGGGACTTCCAAAAGGATTTTTTCTATTGGTTTTCTATACTGTTCCACTAAAGTACAATTACCATGATGATCTATTGGGAGTATAGCGACAGCCCCGTTATGTTCTACCACTTCTCTTTCACTTTCTTTTCCGTTTTCAAGAAGAACGCGATCAACTCGAAGGTTGATTATTTTCCCTTTAAATTTATAACTCCTACTTATTTCTTTCTCAAATAGTTGATTCACTTTAATCATCTCCTTTAGTGCTAATCATATCATAAGTCTTTTTTCACTTATTTCAACCTTAAAAAGCGGTTAAGTTGAAAATGTTACAAATAGAGGGGGTAAAACATTAAACTTTAAAAATGGCTACTTGACAAGTTTATGCAAATATGATATATTTCCATTCGTTGAAGGTGGTTGCCCCCTTAGTTTAATGGATAAAACAGTGGATTCCTAATCCACCGATAAAGGTTCGATTCCTTTAGGGGGTACCAGTAAAGGTCATATGAATTGATATATACTAAGTTGTGGGGACGTGGTGCAGTTGGTTTAGCATGCCGGACTGTCACTCCGGTGGCCGCGAGTTCGAGTCTCGTCGTCCCCGCCATTTATAAAGTTTTGACTGTTTTGTTTTTTTAATGAGTGGGGACGTGGTGCAGTTGGTTTAGCATGCCGGACTGTCACTCCGGTGGCCGCGAGTTCGAGTCTCGTCGTCCCCGCCATTTAACTATCTTCTTTTCTCTTTCAAGGAGAATTCATGTTTACAATTTTCCTGGTTTCCGTACTTTGGATATCACTTACATATCAATACGGTTTTGAATCTTATTTAATATTGATTATTTTGGATATTTGTTTGTTTTTTATCAATAAAAAATTGATTACAAATAAACAATCTCTTTCTAGAAAACGATTGATTTTAACTTTCGTTTTTAGTTTTTTTAACTCATTTATTTCTGCTTTCAAGGTTATCTTTACAATGCTTTTTCGAAAAATGCATAGAGGGATTTATGAAGTAGTTGTTGAAGACATCTCAAGAATGGATCAGTTTTTTTTATCAACCTCTATTACTATCGTGCCGAATACAATATATCTTGATAGAATCGGAGATGCATTTTTGATTCATAAAGTGGCATCAAGTAAAAAAGAAGCGCATGAACCGGAAGAAATTTATTTTCTGTCTAAAGAGAAGTAAAATTTTCATTTATTTTCAATTTTCCTCTAATAATGGTATAATTTACTGAACTCTTTAAATGTTCTCCAAACCAAAAAACTTCGATGATTTCAAATACTTTGAACAAACAGTATAAGTATTAATCATATAAGATAATCGTTAGGTTCATCAAACATTATAATGTAACATTTCAACACGGAGGTGTTATTATGAAGTTTTTTTTAGACACTGCCAACATTGATTTGATAAAAAAGGCGAAAAATCTTGGGTTACTTGATGGTGTAACAACCAATCCGAGTCTTGTTTCGAAAGAAGGAGTATTAGATTTTCATTCTCATATAAGAACAATTTGTGAAATAGCAAGAGGTCCTGTGAGTGCAGAAGTAATTGGGGAAGATTATGATTCGATGGTCAATGAAGCAAGATTTTTAGCTAAACTTTCTGAATATGTTGTGGTAAAGATTCCCATGACCATTGAAGGAATAAAAGCTGTCGCGACTTTGGAAAAAGAGGGGATTCCCACTAATGTAACTTTAGTTTTTTCTCCAGCCCAAGCCTTAATAGCTGCAAAGGCTGGAGCTAGTTATATCAGTCCTTTTTTAGGCAGGATTGATGATATTGCCTGGGATGCTATGGATATGCTTGAAAAGACATTGGAAATCATCAGGATGTATGATTATAAATCTGAAATCATTGCTGCAAGTATAAGGCATCCAAAGCATGTTTTAGAGGCAGCATTAATGGGATGTGATATTGCCACCATGCCATACAAAATTTTAGAACAACTTTTTGTCCATCCACTTACGGATATTGGAATAGAACGTTTTTTGTCTGATTGGAAGAAATTAAACAAGGAATCATGAAAGGAATGATAAAAATTGGCACAAAAAAAAGAGGAAGAAAAAGTTTTAGAAAAAGAACTTGAATCAAAAGTGCAAAGAGATTTGGAACCTGTTGATGAATCTGTTGATGTTGATTCTACAGAAGAGATAGAGCAGGAAAATGACAGAAAAGATAATATTCAAGAAATGGATGTTGATATTCGTAAACTCAGTAATATGAATATCAGGGATTTGTATACCTTAGCAAAAAAATACAAAATAACAGGTTTTACCCGAATGAGGAAGAATGAACTTGTGTTTGCTATCTTACAGGCTCAAGCAAAAAACTTTGGATATTTTTTCAACGAGGGTGTCCTTGACATTATTCCAAATGAAGGCTATGGATTTTTAAGAACCGGTAATATGCTTCCGGGTAATAACGATGATATTTATGTATCACAATCACAAATAAGAAAATTCAGTTTAAATACAGGGGATATCGTTTCAGGTCAGGTTAGAGCTCCGAAAGAAGGAGAGAAATATTTTGCTTTATTGAGAATTGAAGCGGTTAATCACAGACCACCTGAAGAAGTATTTGAGCGTGTAGCCTTTGCTAATTTAACACCAATTTATCCCCTTGAACAATTTCAAACTGAACATGATCAAAAAAATCTCAGTACACGAATTATAGATATATTTTCACCGGTTGGAAAAGGACAAAGGGGATTAATTGTCGCTCCTCCTAAAACCGGTAAGACCACTTTGCTGAAAGATATAGCAAATGGAATTGCTAAGAATCATCCGGATACCAAAAGAATTGTTTTATTGATAGATGAACGTCCTGAAGAAGTTACTGATATCACACGTTCAGTTGATGCACAAGTAATTGCTGCTCCATTTGATATGCCGCCTGAAAAACAAATTAAAGTAGCTCAATTGACACTGGCAATGGCCAAGAGGATGGCAGAATATAAACACGATGTTGTAATTCTTTTAGACAGTATCACAAGATTAGCAAGGGCTTATAACAACGTTGTACCTCCTAGCGGTAAATTGCTCTCCGGTGGGGTGGATCCAAAAGCATTATATGGACCAAAATATTTTTTTGGAGCTGCAAGAAATATTGAAGAAGGTGGCAGTATTACTATTGTGGCAACTGCTTTAGTAGACACCGGAAGTAAAATGGACGAAGTTATTTTTGAAGAATTCAAAGGTACCGGTAATATGGAACTGATTTTATCAAGGCAATTATCAAATAAACGTATTTTCCCATCAATTAATATAAACATGTCCGGAACAAGAAAAGAAGAGCTTCTGTTGTCTGATTCTGAGATAAAAAAAGTTTGGGTTTTAAGAAAAATGTTAGCTTCAATGAGTGAAGAAGAAGGGTTAAACCTTATTTTGAGAAAACTAAGAGAGACAGAAACCAACGAATTTTTCTTCGCACTTTTGGATAGAGAAAAATCAAATTATTGACTTTTCAACGGTTATAATGTAAAATAGACTCGCTGATCCGATAAAGGATTAAGGTATGAAGCCGGGGTGGCGGAACTGGCAGACGCGCATGATTCAGGTTCATGTGGGAATTATTCCTGTGCGGGTTCAAATCCCGCCCTCGGCACCATTATTTTTCATTTTTGCGGGAGGTGAATTCATGCCCATTTACAGATATCGTTGTGAAAAATGTGGTCACGAAGAAAAAAGATTACAGTCGATCAATTCAGATCCTCTTGAAAAATGTGAGGTATGTGGCGGAAAAATGCATAAACAAATTGGTATGATAGGGATTAAGTTTAATGGAAGTGGTTATTATGTAACTGATACCAGTTCTGCTAAAAAGACCACAACTCATCCAGGTACAACATCAAAAGAGGAATCAAAATCGGATATAAAAAAAATAAAAACAGATAATTCACTAAAAGCAAAATCAGAGGAAAAGAAAGCAGTATAAAAAAGCTCCCGTAAGGGAGCTTTTTTTGGAGCGGCCAACGGGACTCGAACCCGCAACCCTCAGCTTGGGAAGCTGATATTCTACCATTGAACTACAGCCGCATAAAGGGTTTTAAAGAAACATAAGTATTTTAAACGAAAAATGATTGAATGTCAAGTTTCTAACAATTACAATTCCCTTGGCATGATCGGCAGGAACTGCAACCTGTTTGATTTTCCTGACATGATTTTCCCCCATCATACGAGCGATTTAAACATTGTTTTAGTTTATGTTTACTCCAAGCATCTAATTGGTCAGTATTAGGTTTTTTTAATCCAAGGGCATTGCAAAATAATTTTACTGCTCTGTCGGTATTACAATGCCACTTTTTTTCTATTTGGGATATTGTCATTTGCTTTTCGATAATTGTTTTACTTTTTGTATCCATCTATAAATCCCCCTTTTAGGATGTTGGTAGCCAAATATTAAAAGAAGATGGTACATCGTTAATGGATCGTGCGTTCATTTTGACTAATTTTGTTGTGCCGAAGTTAAAAAATAAAATGTAAGTATTCTCATAATTTCCACTTGTTATTTTAAAATTTTTAGGCACGATAATTGTTTGACCTTCTATAGTGACTTTAGGCTGTTTGTAATAGTAAAAGTGCTCATCAGATAAGCCGGGTGAAATGTTTTTTCCAAAAAGTGTTTTGGAATTCCCTTCAACAGATATCCATACCGGAGAATTACCACTAATAAATATCCTGCAAAAAGCTACATTTGCGAAATCAGCTTCTTGTGCGATATTGATAATATCATCTACACCAACAATATAGTCTTCTATGAGATTGGCAGATAAAACAGCTTGATTTAACCAACCATTGGGTTTCAACATTTCATAAGTTTCATCTGATTTTTCTTTAATCTCTTGATACCAAGAATTATATTTTGCACTCATAGCATCCAATCTGGTTTGTATTGCTTTTTCTGTATCATACATTTTCAGAAAAGCAGCAGCTGAGAAAAATACAGATATAGCGATTAATAAATAGATGAAAAAAGCATGCGAACTCCCTGTTTTTGTTTTGAGACTTTGTTCATGATTTATCTTGGGTTTGATAGACTTTTCTTTCTTCTTTTTTGTTTTTTTCTTACTTTCTTTTTCCAAAGATGGTTTTTCTACTTCGACTTTTTCTTCATGCGGTTGTTTTATGTTGCTTTTTTTTATGGCATCTGAGTTATTTTTTGCTCCCGGACCGGGTATGTAAACCATTTAATTCATCCTTCCTAAGAACCATTCCTGATAATATCTCAATTCGTTTTGATACCTCTCAAAAAGGGTTTTAAAGATTTTTTTGCATTTTTGTATTGTGTTATCAACTTTCTTTTTCTTCAGATTTTCTGTCTCAGATATTTCTTCATAAGTATACTTTTGAAGGAACAACTCAAACACTTTGTATTCTTCTTGTGAAACTTCCTTTTTTAAAGCATTCATCGTTTTTTCAAGTATCATTTGTTCGTCATACGGATTCTCATATATATCTTCTTTTTCTTTTGTAATGAAATAAGTTCCCTCTTCATCTTCCTCCGTTTCATGGGAAATATCTTCAAAAGAAACTGATTCTGATAACATCTTATTCTTTTTCCTGTTTAAATACGTTAGAAAAGATTTCATCTCAGAATTGATATTCATCCAGGCAAAAGTGTTAAAGTTTGTTTTTTTCTCACAATCATAGTAAAATATGGCTTTTAATAATCCAACGTATCCATTTTGGATTATATCACTTTTTTCAGCCCAGGCACCATAGTATTGCTGAGATAATTTATAAACCATATCGTGATATTTTTCAACAATCATTTCTATTGCTTCTTGAGTACCGGTTTGTGCATATTCGATTAATTCTTCAATCCGCATTTTTCTTAGTTTGTAAATAATCATAGTTTTTTACGGGTTGAGTTTTCTGAATAAAATAGTCCAATAATAACCAATGTCCCTCCAAAAATTGTCGTTAAATGAGGGATATCATTTAAGATAAACGATTGCGCTAAAGCTGTTACAATAGGGATTGTAAATAAAGAGTTTGTTGTTTTCCTTGGTCCAAGGTGTTTGATTGATTCGTTCCAAAAATAATAAGCAACACTGGAGCACATAATCCCAAGATATAATAAACTAATGAGTACTTTCCCGTTTTGAAAGTTCACTAAAAGGTTTGTTTTAACAAATACTAATTCAATGATTGATGCAGGAATTAATAAAAGAAAACCCCAAAAGGTTATTGATTTTGTTACTGAGAGTGTTCTGAAAAAATCATTGTTTTGTCCGTTTTCAGTATTCTTTTTTTCTATCTCAATCAAATAATGAGTATACATGATCCAGGCAACAACAGCACAAATTGTTAATAAATCCCCGATAAGATTTACTTCTAATCTGAATTGATCCCCAATAATCACAGTAGCTACACCACTAAAAGCTATCACCGAACCAATGATATTCTTTCTTTGGATCTTAATGGATGAAAAAAGTTTTAAATAAAGGAGGTTGAACATGGGAATTGTACTGATAAGCAATGAAACATTAGTGGGAGTTGTATACTTCAAAGCAATGTTTTCAAAAACAAAATACAATGTTATTCCCCAAAGCCCGCATAATATCCTACTCTTTAAACCTCCATATGGTTTATGCCCTTTTGTTAGAATGATTAAACAAATCCAAGCAATAAAAAATCTAACCATAGCAGTAAATATTGGAGGGAGTGTTTCAATTATTATTGATGTTGCCACAAAAGAAAGTCCCCAGAATAAGATAGTTGACCATAAAAAAATATAATATTTCATATATCTCCCATTTTTCAAAAATTTAAAGAGTGGGATTATAAGCCGGATTCTGTCTCGAATGGCCATTTATCTTTGCGGTCTACCCGGAAAGTTGGAGTCGGGCTGCTCATCTTTCCTGTTTGACCTTGCTCAAGACGGGGGTTGCCAAGCCATCTGATTACTCAAATGCTGGTGAGCTCTTACCTCACCTTTCCATCCTTGCCAAAATGGCGGTTTTCTTTTCTATAGCCCTTACCAGGGATCACTCCCTCCGATTGTTACTCGGCGCCTTGCCCGAAGAGTCCGGACTTTCCTCTGGATGGTTATTCCAGCGACCATTCATCCCACTCAAAAAAAATTGCATAAATTTAGAAAAAGATTTTTTTAATTGCATCTTTTACTGCATGATTATTGTTACTGGAGACGACCATTTTACAGTGATCTTTAATTTCTCTGGGCGCATTTTCAGTAGCGATCGGTAAACCCACTTTTTTCATCAAAGGGAGATCATTATAATTATCTCCAATGAACACAGTTTTAGCGGCCGTTGTACCATGGTGCTTTAACAGATAATCCAGTGCATCACCTTTTGATACTTTAGGTCCAAAAAATTCAAGAAAACCACAATGATCTTCTATTGGAGACAAAACATGACTGATTTGACTTTGATATTTTTGGCTTACTACACTTAACAGTTCACTTAATTGTGTTTTTTTCCCAACTATTGCCAATTGACCAATTTTATTATTCATTATTAAATAATTTTCTAAAGAATCCAACGTTGTAATTCTTTCATGATTGTGTTGTAAATACTCATCAAAAGTCATGCAGTTACAATTATTTTTTTCAACAATCATATCTTTAGCTGGGTTTTTTATATAATCTTGATAACTCATAAAGCAAATAATTGTAAATGGATTTTTTTTTGCAAACTGATAAATATCAACCGCTATTTCCGCTTGTAAACAAATCTCGTTAATTACTTTTCTGGAAGGCATTTCGATAATGAGTGCCCCGTTTTGTAAAGCCACCAAACCCTCAACATTCAAAATCTTCATGTATTGATATGCTGAATAGAAATTTCTTCCTGTAAATATACTAAAGGCAACATCATTTTTACGTATTCTTTTAATGGCTTCCAGATTTACATGTGATATATTCTTTTCGTCATCAAGTAATGTTCCATCTAGATCTGTGATAAATAAGTTGAACATAGAATATCCTTAATTGAGTCAAAAATGAGTGTTTTTAGATAGAAAATTCTTTGAATTTTTCTCCAGGAACACCACAAATTGGACATTTTTCTGGTACGCCTTCTTCTACAGTATGGCCGCAAACGGGACAAATGTATATCTTTTTGGCAGGGTAATCCTTTTCTTCTTCGGCAAGCTTTTTAGCTTTTCTGTACATGTCTTCATGAATCTTTTCAGCTTCAAGGGCATAATGTGTGGATCGTTGTGCCTCTTTTTCACCTTGGAATTTGGATACTTCGTTATAGACTGGATACATTTCCTCAACTTCGAAACTCTCCCCTTCGATACATTGTTCAACGTTTTCAGGAATAGAGCCAAGTTTTTTTAATGCTTTAAAATGATTTTTTGCATGTACATATTCCGCATAAGATATTGCTTCAAACAGATTTGCCAAACCCGGTTTTCCCTTCATTCTTGCATCTTCTGCAAATATTGCATATTTCATATGTGCCTGTGATTCTCCGGAAAATGCTGTCAGTAAAAATTCTTTTGTCATTTCCTTCATTTTATTCCCTCCCGTAAATAAATATAGATCAATTATAACATGTAAATCTGTGTTATAATCCATTAAAAGCTATCAGGAGGTGAAGCGCATTAAGCGCGATTATGAAGAAAAAAATCTTAGGCCCCACATTTGAAGAAATGCTGCATCCGGAAAAAATGGATAAAAAGATTAGAGAAAAGGCTTTAAAAGCCATGAAGGAAGATCCATTAGATCCCATAAACCTGTTCAACATTACTTGGAAAAACAATGAAAATAAAATCAGATATTTTGTTATGCCCAAAGAAATAACAGGCGTTAATGCTAATATTGTTATCCTTTATGGGAAAGATTTTCCCACCGAGAGCCATAAAGTGGGAGCGACTTATTCCATTCTAATGGAAAAAGTTATCAGAAATGAGATTGATCCCTTCTACAATACTTTAATATGGCCTTCAACAGGAAACTACGGAATTGGAGGAGCATGGGTTGGTTGTAGAATGGGATTTGATTCAGTGGTCCTTCTGCCTGAAATGATGAGTAAAGAAAGATTTGATTTAATTAGAGAATATGGCGGCAAGGTTATTCCTACACCCGGTTGTGAATCTAATGTGAAAGAGATTTATGATAAATCAAAAGAGTTAAAGGCTGAAAATCCCGAAAAAGTAAGAGTTCTCAATCAATTTGAAGAATTTGGGAATTACAGATTTCATTATTACGTGACGGGCAATACTTTATTGGAACTAAGTCGAGAATTATTTTCTAAAGGAGTTGGAACAGGTAAAATTTCTGGTATTGTAAGTTCCATGGGATCTTCAGGGACTATTGCATGTGGGGATCGAATTAAAGAAGAACAGCCAAGAGCTTTAATAATCGGCTCAGAACCCATTCAATGTCCCACACTCATGAGTAATGGATATGGTGGTCATGATATACAAGGAATTGGGGATAAACATGTTACTTGGATCCATAACGTTATGAATATGGATGCTATGGTAGCTGTGGATGATGTGGAATCCAAAAAAGGATTACAGTTTTTAACTGATCCTGCAGGAATGGATTTCATTTCCAAATTGGGAGTTAAAAGTGAAGATGTTGAAATGATGTCGAAGATATTTGGAATATCGGGAGTCTGTAATCTTTACAGTGCAATAAAGGCGGCAAAATATTACGACATGACAGAAAAAGACACACTCTTCACCATTGCAACGGATAATATTGATCGATATCGAACAGTCATGAAAGAGTTAGATGCTACATATGGAGAAATGGATGGTTGTGAAGCAAAAGTTCGTTATGAAATGCTCTTTAAAGGGGTAAAAACCGATTGGGTTCAAGAAGCAACTTATGCAGTAAGAAAGAGATGGCATAATTTAAAATATTATACTTGGGTTGAACAACAAGGAAAATCAGTAGAGGAACTTAATTACACCATGACTGAAGAATTCTGGCAAGAACAAAGGGACAAAATCAAAGAAACAGATGAATTGATGACGGCATATAGACACAACGATGATTGATTGAAAAGTTCAATAATAAAAAAGGGGTAATGATCATTTTACCCCTTTTTATAGTTAAAAATATCTTCCAAATACTTCGGGTACAGTTGATATTTTATCAATGAATCCGCCGCTGGTTCCCGAGAAAGCAAAGCCATTTTCAAAATCCCCTATAGAAGCGGAATAAAGGGCTTTTGCTATACAATATGGTGCTTTTTTAAAATCACAAGTTCTGATACACTGATATGGACAATTAAACGGCTTTTTAATACCACGTTGAACATCCTCTAAAAACTTATTTTTTACAGCTCTTCCGGGCATCCCAACAGGACTGTTGATGATTTCTATATCAGATTCTTTAGCATTAATAATCGTTTCTTTGAAAGCGGGGTGGGCATCGCATTCTTGTGTCGCAATGAACGATGTGCCAACTTGAATTCCATCAGCCCCTATTGCAAAGAGTTTATCCGATTCTTTTTTTGAAAAGACTCCACCACCAGCGATAAGGGGGATTCTTTTTTCCTTTATTGTGGAAAGAAATTCTTTTATGGAAGGTATGACATCTTCTAAATAATCTTCATGGTTTTTGTCCAAAAAGTCTCGTCTGAATCCTAAATGACCACCGGCTTGCGGTCCTTCAAGGACAAAACCATCAGGCAATCGATTAAAATATCGCAACCAACCTTTTATAATAACTTTTGCCGCCTTTAAAGATGAGATAATGGGCACTAATTTTGTTTTTGAATCTTCGGGAACAAAACCGGGTAGTTCTAACGGTAAACCAGCACCAGAAAAAATCACATCAACGCAATTTTTCACAGCAGTTTTAACCATATCGTTGTAATTCGATAAGGCAACCATGATATTAACCCCAATGATGCCGTTACTTTTTTTCCGAGCCTTTTTGATTTCATTTTCCAGTCCTTTTAAATCAGCTCCTCTTAAATCACCTTGATAATTTTTCACTTGAAATCCAATACCTGCAGTTCCAATCACACCAATTCCCCCGGCATTCGCAACAGCTGATGCAAGATTGGCTAAAGAAATGCCAACTGCCATTCCTCCTTGAACAAGGGGAACTTTTGGTATCAATCCATTTATGTTCAATTCGTTTATAATATCACGCTCCATCTTGTAAATTGACTATTGGTCACCTCCGAAGTATAACATAATTTTTTAATTTATTTTGTTTGGTATACTAGAAGTTGTGTTACAAAAGTTTTTTTTACAGCTGTTTATTGATAGTATGAAAGAGTCCAGGAATTGAATGAATGAGGTGAATGAAATGAAAACCGGATTAAAACTAAAAAAATTCAGAAAAGCAAAAAGTACGATACCTGGAGATATTGTTATAACAAAAGAGATGCAATCACCAGTGATTCAAGTGATAGACTTTAATCAGGATAAAATCATCCAAAACTCTATTGAATCAGTCAGAGGACTTTCTGATATTCCACAAGGCTTTACCAGATGGATTGATATTCAAGGTTTGGGAGATAAAAAGGTCCTCGAGGAATTAAAATTAGAATTTACAATCCACCCACTAATAATGGAAGATGTAGTGAATATTCCTCAGAGGGTTAAGGCGGATTTTTTGGATGATTATATTTTTTTGGTTTTAAAAATGTTTTATCAACAAAATCATGATGATTTTATCGAAGAACAGGTCAGTATTATACTGGGTAAAAATTATGTGATTTCTTTTCAGGAAAAAACAGGTGATTGTTTGGATTCTCTTAGAGAGAGACTTTACCATTCTAAAGGTATCATTCGTAAGATGGATGCAGATTATCTTTGTTATGCCATAGCAGATACAATATTTGATCATTATTTTTCATATTTGGAATATTTATCTGAAAATATTGAGGAGCTGGAGGAAAAAGTAACCGTGGTAACACAAGAAACGGAATTGAGAAAGATTCATGAATTGAAACATATTCTGATCTCTTTGAAGCGAGAACTTTGGCCAACCAGAGAATGTCTCAATCAACTGGTTAAAGAAGAAATCTCGTTTATTAGTGAAAAAGTAAAATTTTATTTTAGGGATTGTTATGATCATATTTTACAAACCCTTGAAATCACAGAATCTTTAAAAGAGTTGACCACAGAGCTTTTGAATATATATTTATCCGTACAGGGAAATAAGTTAAACGAGATTATGAAGGTACTCACTATTATTTCGACAATCTTTATTCCCCTTTCTTTTTTAGTGGGTTTGTACGGTATGAATTTTGTATATATTCCTGAATTGAAATTAAAATATGGTTATTTTATACTAATTGCTGTGATGGCTATCATCACTTTGGGTATGTTCTTATGGTTTAGAAAAAAGGGGTGGATTGGCAAGAAAGCCAAAAAACAAAAATAAGGCACTTTTTAAAACATCTTATGCAGAAAGAAAAGGAGGAAGTCATGGATAAACTGATCAAAGAAGGAAGAGATTTTCTTAAATCAAACCGGTTTGAACTGTTAACCAAAAATATCGAGAGTGATCAGAGTAAGGGGGTTCAACAACCCCCCCTTGAAAAACCTGTAAAAGAAGGGGAACAATTAATTGATCTCCCTGATCCAAAATCTGTTTACTTAAAGGAAAGAGACATAGTATCACTCATAGAGGATAGAGAAAGTAAGAGGTTATTTGCTGATACTCCTATTTCATTGGAAGAACTTTCTTATCTTCTATGGGCCACTCAAGGGGTTAAGTCTATTATGGGAAATGGGTACGCAACTAAAAGAACAGTGCCGTCAGCAGGGGCGAGACATCCCTTTGAAACTTACTTGTGGGTTAAAAGAGTAGATGGTTTGAAAATGGGATTGTATCGCTATGTAGCCCTTCAGCATAAACTGGTTCTAATCAATGAAGGTGATTACACCGCTGAAATGACACAAGCAGCCATGGGACAAAAAATTGCTGGAGAATGTTCCTGTGCGTTTGTTTGGGCAGTTGTTCCATACAGAGGAGAATGGCGGTATCATATTGGTTCTCATAAGCCCATGTTACTGGATGCGGGACATGTCTGTCAGAATTTATATCTTGCTTGTCAATCTTTAAGACTTGGAACCTGTGCCATTGCCGCCTATTTTCAGGAACCTCTTGATAAGATCTTTCAGTTGGATGGAGAGGAGGAATTTTCAGTTTACCTTTCTCCTGTAGGTGTTTTGAAAGAATCAAACAAATGAATTTTGATTTATTTCTCAGAGGTTGTTTTCAATCCTAGATTCTTTTGTTTATTATCTTTCTCTTTAAAACTCAAAAAAATATTGCAGGTTGATAAAAAAGTGTTATAATATAAGGGGAATGTTATTGGGGGAAGTGTTTTAAACACTTCCCCTTTGTCATCTTGAATGGTATTTTGGATATTCGGGAATCGTTTGGGGTTATGTCTTGAATACTAATAATGAGGTGATAAGATGAAAGTTGTAGATATAATCTTTCCCGATTTGAACACACCTTGTCAATTACCGGTGGCAGGGGCAAGGATTTCGGCAGGATTTCCATCCCCGGCAGATGATTTTATTGAAAATTCCTTAGATCTAAATCTTGAATTGATAAAAAATCCGGCGGCTACCTTTTTCGTTCGGGTATCGGGTTCATCCATGAAAGATGCCGGTATTTTTGACGGTGATATACTCATAGTCGATCGCTCTCTCAGGGCTGCAAACAGAAAAATCGTCATTGCCATCCTCAACGGAGAACTTCTTGTGAAACGTCTCTGCATACATGATAATCAATACATACTGATGCCTGAAAACAAAAATTATTCACCCATTTATTTAACAAATGACAGTGATTTGAATATATGGGGGGTTGTTACAAATGTCATTCACAGGGTATGATAGCAGTGGGATTCAACAGAATCTTTTTGAAAAACAACCGATTGAAAAGATTCGTGGAACAATTTCCGGAAAAGCACATAAAAAGTATTGTTGGATTGGTACCAGCGGTTTTTCTTATGATGATTGGGTTGGCAGGGTTTATCCAAAACAACTCAAGAAAAATCAATGGTTTGATTATTACTGTGATATGTTCAACGCCCTTGAATTAAACATGTCTTATTACAGACTTCCCTCAAAGAAGGTTATCCAATCATTTGTAAAGAGAGCTCCGAAAGGTTTCTTTTTGTCTGTCAAAGCACATCAGTCGATGACTCATAACGGGCAAATGGAATTCGTCCCGGCCTTTAACGACCTGATGCATCTGATAGGTGATCATGGGATGTACTCCGTTTTGCTCCTTCAGTTTCCCAACGCTTTTAAATATAATCAGGATCAGTTTAAATTCTTGCGGGAATTGTGTTCGGGTTTAGATTGTAAAAAGGCCGTTGAATTTAGGGACAATTCCTGGAACAAAAAGGAAATACAAGATTGGGCGCGAGACAATGCAGTTCTTTTGGTGTCGGTGGATGAACCGCAAATTAAGGGTTTAATGCCTCCAACGCTTATAGACTGTAACGGTATGTACGTTCGTTTCCATGGGAGAAATGCGGCCAAGTGGTGGCATCATGAAAAGGCGTATGAACGTTATGATTATCTTTATTCACCTGAAGAGTTGTTGGAATGGGTTAAAAAGGTAAGAATTGAGCCTGAAAAGCCCACTGTTTTTTTCTTTAATAATCATTATAAGGGACAATCAGTCAAAAATGCATTGATGTTTTCCGCGTTACTTGAAAAAGCTGACAACAATCATACCCTTGGAGGGTGAGCCTATTATGAGTAGATCTAACAGTCATTATGCATTGGTAGATTGCAATAACTTTTTTGTTTCCTGCGAAAAAGTTTTTAATCCTTCACTTGAATCAAAGCCGGTTGTAGTCCTTTCAAATAACGACGGCTGTGTTGTTGCGAGATCACAGGAAGTTAAAAATATGTCTATTCCCATGGGAATCCCCTTTTATCAGGTCAAAGACAAACTTGAGTCTGCCAACGTTCAAGTGTTTTCTTCAAATTTCGTTTTGTATGGGGATATGTCTGCAAGGGTTTTAAAAACACTCTCCCGATTTTCCGGAGACATTGAACCCTATTCCATCGATGAATCATTTTTAAAAGTGAGAGGCTTGAATGAAAAACAGCTTGCCTCATGGGGAAGAGAAATGGCCTATACCGTAAAAAAGTGGACGGGGATTCCCGTTTCGGTGGGAATTGGAAAGACAAGAACACTGGCAAAATTTGCCAATCATATTGCTAAAAAACAACCTCAATACAAAGACGTTTACAGTTGTGAGGATGCCCATCTTGAAGAGTGGATGAAACGCTACCCGGTTGAAGAGGTATGGGGGATAGGGCGAAGACTCGCTGCAAAATGTCACCGGTTTAAAATAGATACAGTTTATGACTTGAAAAATGTGGCACAGCACTGGGCCAAAAAATACTTGGATACCGTTGGGACACGAACGGTTATGGAATTGAGAGGTGAGGAATGTATTCTTTCCACCATCCCTTCGAAGCGGGGGAGTATTATCAGATCCCGCTCATTTGACCCTCCTATTGAAGATTTTGAATCTCTTTACAGGAGAATAGGTCTATTTGTGGCAACAGCTGCTGAAAAATTGAGAGAGTACAAAATGTGTACCAAAAATTTCACCATCTTTATCATGTCTTCAAGATTTATTCGGGACAATTATTATGGTTCGGTTCCCGTCTTATTAGATAGAGCGACTGATAACACCGTTGAAATGCTTAAGTTGTCGAGAGAGGCCTTAAGAAAGGTCTATCGTCAAGGTGTTTTGTATAAAAAGGGCGGTGTGGCAATGGGTGATTTGGTTAATAGAGATGCTGTTCAAATCCCTTTGAACGATCCGGTTCCAAAATCTTTTCAAGATAAAGCCGAGAAAATTGTCAGCGCATTGGATGGCGTTAATTCCAGATTTGGACAAAATATTGTAAAGCTGGGAAGTTACGCGATGATCAATAAGACAACAGATAAAAAAGAGAAAATATCAAAACGTTTTACCACACACTGGTCAGATATACCGGTTGTGAAAGCAAAATAAACAGGAGGGATAATCAGTGAGGAATTTTGTATTTCAGAACAAAACAAAGATCATATTTGGAAGAGACACGGAAGAAAAGGTTGGAAAAGAGATTAAAGAACTGGCTAAGAAAAAGGTGCTTTTCCATTATGGTGGCGGGAGTATAAAACGATTTGGTTTATATGATAAAGTTGTTAAAAAATTAAAGGAAGAGGGAATAGAGTTTGTGGAATTAGGTGGGGTTAAACCAAATCCATCTTTAACTTTAGTAAAAGAGGGGATAGAACTTTGCAGAAAAGAAAAGGTTGATTTCATTCTTGCCGTCGGTGGTGGGAGCGTCATTGATTCTGCAAAGGCAATTGCCGCAGGTGTTCCTTATGAAGGGGATGTTTGGGATTTTTACGACAATAAAGCACAAATAAAAGATGCACTTCCTTTAGGTGTTATATTAACACTTCCTGCTGCTGGAAGTGAAGCCAGTGATGCCAGCGTTATCACAGATGAAGAAAGAAAACTAAAAAGAGGAACCGGCAGTCCCTTGATTCGACCTGTTTTTTCGATTCTCAATCCTGAAATAACCTTTACATTACCACCCTATCAAACAGCAGCTGGCATAACGGATATGATGGCACATATTATGGAACGTTATTTTACCCAGGAACGGAATGTAGATTTAACCGATCACATGTGTGAAGCAGTTTTGAAGACAATTATTAAAAATGCTCCGCTTGTGTTGGAAAATCCGGAAGATTACAACGCCAGGGCAGAGATCATGTGGGCGGGAACCTTAGCCCATAATGGGTTGCTTGATACAGGTAGGCTTGGTGATTGGGGGACTCACATGATCGAACATGAATTAAGCGCTTTATATGATTTGACACATGGTGCAGGATTGGCAATCATTTTTCCGGCATGGATCAGATACGTTTACAAAGCTTATCCGGAAAAGATGTTTCGTTTTTTTCATAATGTGTTTGATGTTGAAGCAGTATTTGACGATCCCCAATATATGATTGAAGAAGGTTTAAAAAGACTAAAGAATTTTTATCGTTCAATTGGGATGCCTGTGTCTCTTAAAGATGCTGGAATTGAAGAAAAGAGATATGAAGAAATGGCTGAAAAATGCACAGTTTTTGGCCCGGCGAGCAACTTCGTTAAATTAGAAAAAAAAGATGTGGTTGAGATATACAAATTAGCTGCAGAATAATTTAAAAATATACAAAAAGAATGTATAATAATCACGCTGTTTTATGGCAGCGTGATTTTTTTGTTTAAGGGTGTGATCGTATGGAGGTAAAAGAACAGTTAAAACAATTAGTTGCAAAAGTGGCTATGGAGTATATAAAATCAGACATGATCATCGGTTTAGGTTCCGGATCAACAATGGTTTATGTTATTGAAGAAATAGGTAAAGCCATAAGAGAAGGTTTGATAAAGGGAATATACGGTATACCCACTTCATTTCAATCAGAAATATTAGGAAGAGAACATGAGATACAAATTCTTGATTTCAATACGATTGAAAAAATAGATTTGGCAATTGATGGTGCTGACGAAGTGGATCCGATGAAAAACCTTATAAAAGGGGGTGGTGGCGCCCATACTAGGGAAAAGTATATTGATTATTTTGCTGAAAGATTCATTGTCGTTGCAGATGAAAGTAAATTAGTTCAAAACCTTGGTCAGAAATTTGCTGTTCCCGTCGAAGTGTTGCCGGAGGCTTATCGTTCTGTTCAAAAAAAGTTAACCCATTTGGGAGCTGTTTCACAGGTAAGAATGGCTGTAAAAAAGGCCGGGCCTGTGATTACAGATCAGGGAAATTTTATACTGGATGCGAAATTTACTTCAATTAACCACCCAAAACAATTGGAGATGGAGATTAACAATATACCCGGAGTTATAGAAAATGGTATATTTACAAGACCCGTTGAATCTGTGTTAATAGGAAGTTATTCCGATGGTAAGGCAAAAGTAATTCGGATGTAGAACATAATTTAGTATAATCTTTTTAACAACTGGGTTTTAATGGGAGCGGTGTTTTAAGGGAGGTATTCATGGAGAAGCTTAAAGGATATATTGGAGAATTTTTATCAAAAAAATATTATTTATACTTATGCGGAATTTTAGTTTTACTTGGTGTAGATTTTCTACAAATCCAAATTCCAATTTATCTTGAACAATTGATAGATGGCGTTAAGTATTTAAATGATGGTATGGAAGAAATTGTTGGCATTATTAGAATTATCTTAATGCTTGCCGGCGGTATGTTTGTTCTTCGCTTTTTCTGGCGCTATTTTATTATTGGAACTTCAAGGAAATTTGAGAAGTATGTCAGATCCAGTATTTTTAAGAAGCTTTTATCTTTATCACCCGCTTTTTATGACAAAACAAAAACCGGTGATATTATGGCAAGGACGACGAACGATTTAAATGCCACCAGAATGATGCTTGCACAAGGCGTTATCATGTTAACCGATTCCATTATTCTCGGATCTTTGAGTATTTACATGATGATAACCAGAGTTGATCTTCGATTGACCTTAATTGGAATTATCCCCTTACCGATTTTGGCAATTGTGGCTCTTTCGTATGGGGGAACCATTCATAAAAGATTTGAATCCATGCAAAAGGCTTTTTCAAATTTAACCGATACCGTTCAAGAAACATTGGATGGGATGCAGGTTGTCAAAAGTTACACCATGGAAAACGAAAGAAGTGATACCTTTTTTGGAAAATGTAAAGATTACTTTCTAAAATCAATGAAGTTGATCAAATTATGGGGAACTTTTCTTCCACTCATCGAATTAATGGCTTCCTTTGGAATGGCTTTAACGATATGGTATGGTGGAAGACTTGTTATTCTTGGAGAGATTTCCTTGGGACAGTTTGTTGCCTTTTCACAATATCTGATGATGCTTGTTTGGCCTATTATTGCAATCGGATGGGTAGTAAACGTTATTCAAAGAGGAAGGGCTTCTTACAAACGTATTATGTGGATCGAAGAGCAAACTTCGGAAGTAAAAGACCCGCAAGATGCAAAAAAAGCGGATTTGTCCAAAGAAATCAGTGTCAAGGATTTGTCATTCAAATACCCTGGAAGTGATAAGCAGGTTCTACATCAGATTAATCTTCACATCAATCCCGGACAAACGGTAGCTTTTGTCGGAAAAACCGGAAGTGGAAAATCGACGCTCGCAAAGTTGCTTGTAAAGATGTATTCTGTAAAGAATAAACATATTTGTATCGGGAACTATGATATCAATCAATTAAGGATGAAAGAGATCAGAGAGCAGGTGGCTTATGTACCCCAAGAGACTTTCCTTTTTTCTGCAACCATTACTGAAAATATTGGTTTTAGTGTGGATAATTATTCACAAGAAGATGTGGAACAATATGCCCACTTAGCAGCGGTTCATTCTAACATTCAAGATTTCCCTCAAGGATACAAAACGATTGTGGGAGAAAGAGGTGTAACATTATCCGGGGGGCAAAAACAGAGAGTGGCCATAGCAAGAGCTTTGATGAAAAAAACACCAGTAGTCATTCTTGATGATTGTCTAAGCGCAGTAGATACAGAGACCGAATTAAAAATTTTGGATAGTTTAAACGAACAGATAAAAAATCGAACAACCATTATTATTTCTCATCGATTGAAAGCCGTTTCAAGAGCAGACCAAATTTTTGTCTTTGACGAGGGTAAAATTGTGGAAAAAGGAACACATGATGAACTCTTAAATTTAAATGGTTCTTATTCGGAGTTATACAAAAAGCAGTTGATTGAAGAAGAACTTAAGGGGGAGGATAATAATGGCTGAACAAAAAGATTATCGATTAGAGAGTGAAATCGCCGGAAGTAAATTTGATTTTGAGATTTTTAAGCGATTGTGGGAATATGTCAAGCCATATAAACTCCTTTTTATTTTAAGTCTTGTTTTTTTAGGATTAGCTACTTTGCTTCAACTCTCAGTGCCTTTTTTTACAAAAACAGCTATTGATAATTATATGTCTCAAGATTATTCCTATACCGTTTCGACTTCTAAAATCAATGAAGGGATAAAGATTGATGCAGAAGGTCAAAACATTTGGATCGAAAAGAGCGAGGAGGGAACATTTCAATTACAATTCCTGAAAGAAGAAAAAGGTACAGGCTACAATTTAACTGATGGACAGACTTCCTATTATCTCAGTCCTGAAGATATGAGAATATTGCGAAAACAAGATATTCATTCTTTGAATATGTTGGTTATTATCCTGTTTGTTGTATTGATAGGAAATTTCTTTTGTACTTTCGGGCAAGTGATCACATCAAACTTAATGGGGCAAAAAGTTATTTTAGATATACGAGATCAGCTTTTTAGACATCTTTTGAGATTACCTATGAAGTTTTACGATCAAAATCCTACTGGAAGAATTGTAACCCGAGTGACAAATGATACGGAAAATCTGAATGAATTTTTTACCACAGCGATCACAAGTTTGATTAAAGATGTTTTAATGCTTGCGGGAATCATTGTGTTTATGATCATTATCAGTCCACAATTAACGGGATATGCCATGATAATTGTCCCCTTTATCGTACTCGCCACCATTTTGTTCAGAATATTTGCCAGAAAGGCATTTAGAAAAGTTAGAACACGCTTAGCAAGAATTAACGCCTTTATGGCAGAACATATTTCAGGAATGTCGGTTATACAGCTTTTTAACCGTGAAAAAGCCAAGAAAAAGGAGTTTTCAGAAATCAACGAAAGTTATTACAAATCTACCATGCAACAACTGATGGTCTTTGCCATTTTTAGACCAACAATGGATTTGCTGTTTTATTTGGGGATGACCACCGTGATTTGGTTCGCTGCTCAGGATCTACTATCTGGTACATTAACCTTTGGTATATTGTATGCTTTCATTAATTACATAGATATGCTTTTTCAACCCTTGAGGGATATTTCCGAAAAGTTTAACATTGTTCAAAATGCCTTTGCGTCATCGGAAAAGATATTTAATCTAATGGATGAAAAAGAAGGAATTGGAATTGAAGGTAAGAATATCACCCAAAAAATAACAACAGGTGAAGTGAAATTCAACGATGTAAAACTTTCTTATGATGGAGAAAAACAAGTTTTAAAGGGGATTTCCTTTGATATTAAACCAGAAGAGGAAATAGCAATTGTAGGTGAAACCGGAGCTGGGAAGACGTCCATGATGAATATATTAACTGCTCTTTACCCTATTCAGAATGGAGACATTGAAATAGATGACATCTCTATTTACGATTATCAGCTGAAATTATTACGTCAGGGAATTGCAGTCGTTCTTCAGGATGTCTTTTTATTTTCAGGGAGTGTACTGGACAACATTAAGCTTTTTAAGGAAAATATAACTGATGAACAAGCTATTGAGGCTGCAAAATATGTTCATGTGGATCATTTAATCAATAAATTTGAACACGGGTTCCATACAAACATCACAGAAAGAGCCACAACATTGTCAGCAGGCGAGAGACAATTAATTGCTCTAGCAAGAGCCGTTGTTTCAGATCCCAAAATACTGGTACTTGACGAAGCTACGAGCAACATTGATCCTGTGACAGAAGCGCTTATACAAGACGCTATGAAAAAAGTTTCATGTAACAGAACGGTTATTACCATTGCTCATCGTTTATCGACAATAAGAAGTGCCGATAGAATACTCGTTTTGCATAAAGGAAAACTTGCCGAACAAGGCTCTCATGAAGAACTGATGAAGATCGATGGTATTTACAAACAACTATACCGTTTGCAATACGATTTATCTGCATAAAAATTTCACTACAGGGGTAAGTACAAAGTTATTATCAAATAGAAATGACTTTGATTTACCCCTTTTTCTTTTGATAAATCTTTAATCTTCCTTGTTTTGAAACAGCTTCTATTAAATCCAGCTTTTTTAAACAATAACAAATCTTTTGGGCACGGTTCATTGTTATTCCCATGGCAGAACAAAGATCTTGGGTCGAGAACTGTGAAATGATTATCTTTTTAGGAAGAAATTTTAATAGTTGAATAGCATCTTTAATGAGATGATTTTCATGGATTTCCTTCAATTTTGAATTAACAATGCTTATGCCACGCCTTCTCCAACTACCCTTTCCGTCATCCACTCTAATTTCTTGTGCGGTTACTAAAAGTAATTGAATTTCCAGATTCATGTGCCGGAAAAGATCATGAATATAGATTAATTCTTCAAAAATATCTGTTACATCACCATGTTTAGGTGATAGTCTTTTATGCAAAATATTTTGTTCAGAAGAAAGGAGGATGATTTCTTTATTAAGCAAAATGGGATGGACGATTCTAATTCGGTTAATATCCAATAATATTTCCAATTTTTTTCGCAAAGCACTTAATGATTTAGTTTGAATTTCGATTAAAAGATCTTCTCGTTTGATATCTATGATGAAGCCTTTATAAGGGGTTTCCACAAGATCATCCGGTTTTAATAAAAAATTCTTTATGTCTCCATGTAAATCTTTTTCATTATATGTGTTAATCATGAAAGTAAGGCCTTTATTGTTTTTTTATGTATACAAGGGCTTCTAAAGGAGTGGGATAGTATTGTCTGTTTTCTGTCATGTCGTGAACGGTCTGATAGTATAAGACTAAGTTATTCATATCGTTGGTGTCGATCAAATCAAAATCCATTGAATAAAGGGATTCGAATTGTTCAAGTAAATCCTGATTATTTTCTTTGTCTTTTGATGAAAAGACCATAATCGTATTGTTTTTTAATGTGTCTGATATGGCTCCATCAATCGTTTTGTTGATGAGGAAATATTTTATTCCTGAAGGATTCAAAATATTATAATTAATAATTGAGAAAACTCTTGGTGTCTGATCAGTACAGTTAATAACGTTGATCGTACCTTTTTGAATAGTCTCTGGGCTTTTATTGAATGATTTGTAAGATTTGATCAAAATTTCTAAACGCTTTTCATCAGTTGAGATAGAGCCATCATAAGCAATAATATACGGATAAGAAAAAAAAGTAACATCATCAATATCATTTAAATTAAGCATTGTAAACAAAATATCCTGTGTAGTTAAATTGGTATCCATACGTTCCAGTAATTTCCTGAATTCTTTTTCAATAAAATCAAAAGAAAGATTCTCTTTAAAACGCAATAATGTGTTTTTAATAGCGGACTTTTGCCTTTCGATACGGCCCAAATCTCCTTTACTATCATCTCTAAAGCGGATATAATTCAGTAATTCCTGGCCATACATTTGATAAATACCCTGATCAAAATGAATACTTAAATTCTGTTGGTTGTCTTCATAATGCATTGGAGATTCAACCAATATTTCAACCGGGCCTACAAGATCACCTAAATATTTAAAAAGAGAATAATCAATGATTGCATATTTTTCAATTTGCAATTGCATTTGTTTTTCAATAGCACTTTTTAGAGCCATGAGTCCTTCATTTTTATAAACAGAATTAATTTTTATCTTTTTAGCAGTATCCTGAGGATCTGTAATAATAAGATCCCGCGGGATTGATATTAGTTCAAAAGAAGAGGTTTCAATATTCATTCCCACAAGCATAATTGCATCGGTTCTGTCAGAGCCAGCTTCTCCTGCATCATCAACTCCAAGAACCAGAAAAAAAACTTTGTTGGATTTAAAGGGATTGGATATTTGCTCAGGGATGAATTCAATGAAAGGTCTGGGGAAAAGTGTAATGAAGATAAAAGCTGTAATTAGTCCAGCGATGATAAAAACAAACTGTACTATTTGCTTCATTTTTTCATAAACTCCATAATCGTATCCAAGCTTTTGTCATCTATATAAAGTCGTTTATATTCCTTTTGATTGCTCTGGTTATCCGTAACGATTATTGTTACAGGGGCTTTTGTCATGAATGTCATGGGGACTTCTTTGTTGGCATACTTTGAAATGTTATGAATTAATCTGTATGCACTGTTTTTAGTGTAATTATTTTCATTTTGAGCTGAAATCAACTTTTTCGTTTTATTGAATATGAGAAACTCGTACCAATCCAAATTGATACTCTCAATCATTTCAACAAATTGATTAATGTTTAGTTCTGAGTATACAGGACCCTTCGAGGTAGCAAGTGAATTGATGATTTGATAGTCCTTTTCATTTACAGAAGAATAAAAGGTAGAATCTGGGGCGCCAAATAGTTTTTCAACTGATCTTGATATTTCTCTGGGATTGGATTGATCCATAGAAATTGCCATAATTGGCTCGTAGCTAATTTTTGGTATAGAAATAAGATAATTTATTTTCTCCTTACGATCTGTTCTGAGAAAATAAATTTGCTCAAGTCCTTGCATATAAAATACATAATCAACTCTTTCATCTGTCATTTCTTTTGAATTCATCAAATTATTATAAAGAAAAAACACAAATCCAAAAGTTGCGATGATAATAACGATAATGATGCTAATGATAAAAGGAAGTTTAGAGCGTTTCTTCTTTTTTGTTCTTTTATGATATGAATGACTCCTTTGTACAGGATAGACCATTATTAACCTCCTACGGGATTGTTTGCTTAGATGATTCTGAAGATAATATCTCTTGTACTTTTTCAATACAACCAAGGCAATAAGAAACAAGCTCCCAGTTACTTTCAGCAATTCTAATATCGTAATCTTCTACATTTCTCATGGGTATTATATCAGTAACACCTGCAAATTCCTGAGTAGTCAAACAAACCAAACCTTCTTCAAACCAGGTAGGAACCGGATATTCCATTTTAATTGTAGAATGTATTAATTCATGGATCATAGCTTTTTGAAATCGATCACCCAATAAATATCTGCTCTGTATGTGAATTCCTTCTTTGTTTGAAAACGCACAAATGAAAAAAGGAGCACCAGTTTCATGTACAAATTCTGATAATGAATCATATTCGTAAATTTTGACGTCAATACTTTTTACCGTTTTGCCTAACAGTTCATTCAGTTGATAAAAGTGTTTTTCGGAATAATCATAAAGGTTTAAATCATATATTTTGATTGAGAATGCAATGGAGAAAAAACATATAATGCTTAAAGTTATCAACAAATAATTTTTGACATTAATGTTCCTCACCTCTTTCCGAGAGACTTTTGGCTATAAAAAAATACAGTTCGATCTCTCTCTGAGAGAAGACCCTATAATCAGAGTATTCAAAATATAACCCCGTTTGTTTCTTTTTAAAGTAAAAGGGAATGATGCCATAAGATCTTGAATAACCAGAAATGGATACATCCGGAGAAATATGCTCAAAAAAGTAAGCGTCTCTTTTGAGTTCGTTTAAGTAAATGTTTGTCTCATCTATCGGAATCTTTTTTTCGATAAGGTTTTTTTTGCTTAAATAGTGAAAACGAACATCTTTCTCCTCATATTCATAAAAAGCTAAAAAGACCGGATTATTCAAAACACTTTTCATTTCATCCAAAAGTGTTTTGAACCAATCAACAGTCATGAAATTATGTGCTTTGACTTTTTCAAACATTTTTAAGAGACGAAAGGTTTTTTCGAAAATACTTTCATTTTTAGTTAATACTAGAGATTGTCTTATGTAAAACTTACAAACTTCTAATAAATCACCAATAAACTCTTTTTCTTTTAGAACCATTTGTGAAGGTTCTTTTTTTTGAATGCATAGAAGTAATTCATTATCTTCGATACCTATACATTGCAAAGTGGATGTGTTTGAACTGATAGTGTATTTGTTTTCTGAAGGTGTTTTATCAATCCGTATTTTTTCACCCTTTTTTGATCCATCAGAAGTCGCTAAAATAATGTTTTCAGAAAAGTTTTTTTGAATGAGATAGATTTCTTCAAATGATTTTACCCGGTTTTTAATTCCTTTAAAGAAAAAACTCAATGCAATATCACTTTTCTGTTGAAAATTATTATTGTTTAGGAAATCAAAAATATAAGCATAGCGTTTATAAATCTCTTCAGATGTTAGTTCTTTTTTTGTTATATCTTTACTCATAAAAGCCATGGAGTTTTTAATGGCTTCCAATTTCTTTCGATAATCCAAACTTTCTTGTTTAACCTCATTCAAATACTCTTTGGCGCTTTTTTCCCAATTATTCATATAATAACCATAAAAAGCCCAGATAAGCACTAATATTAAAACTGAAAAAAAGAGAAAATATATCGTAAAACCACTCAATTCAGGTGGAGGTGTTTGGAAAATCATGATTATTTCCATATTTTTTTCGAATAACTTTTTCTGTGATTCAAAGGCGTATTGATATTTATTTGAAAAGACCAAATCATTTCTCGATATTTGTAAGTTTGGTGGTGACAGAACAGGTGTTTGATCATCAAACAAATAAAATTGATGTTCTTTTTTTAGAGGTAACTCATCATAAATTTTTGTACCATCAATAATTAATTTAATAGCCCATCCTTTTTGACTATCCGAAGTAAATTCTATCAAGCCATTGTTAGTTAATACATTCGGTCCTTCAAATGGGGATGTTTTGTAAGTAATAATTTGGCCCGAGTGAATTTCGGGATTTGAAAACTTATATGATTCTATTTTCCATTGTGCAGAGGCTATTGAAGGTGAGTTTAACAAATCGTTAATGATTCTCGTATATTTGTCCGAATAATCCCCCAGCTTCTCAATTGAAAGCATAAATATTTCTTGAGAGACATTAATTTCATTTTCCTGTAATTTTTTATGGTTAATATTGACCTGCCAAAATGCAGTGTAAAATATCATTACAGGAAAAACGGTAAGCAGCATAAAGAGTAAATTATTGAGTTTTTTTGTACCTTTAATAATCTCTGAAGGACTTTCTTTTTTGATTTGTGTACCAAACAAACTAACCAATGAAAATAAAGTGATAAACCCTACCCTGAATAATTCAGAAATAACAATTTGATAATCAACTGGAATAACCATTATAACACCGGTTCGAATTGCGAAATCCAAAGAGAAAAAGGCAACAGACGCAAATACACCCCAGAAAAGCGAGTTGACTGAGATTCCCAGTAATATGGAAACGAAAATGGTCATGGGGAAGATGCCGATCAAATAAGCAGAATTAAAAATGATATCCGTAAACTCTTCTACAGGATTATAGAAAAGAATAGCTGAAATCGGAATCAATAAACTAATAATTGTCCATAAAAAATATTTACCGATATTCAATTTTTGATTGAAACCAATAATTGAGTTTCTTAAAAAGATTAAAAACCAAGCGTTGTTGATAAAGAAAACACCATAAGCGATGACTTTAAAATTCTCAGAAGCTGAACCTGAAAGAAAATAAAAACCTCCGTAAAGTAATGGAAACAAAAAAGCGGCAAAGGCTATTGATGAAAGTATTTTTTTGTTACTTTCAAATGAAAGAATCTTTTTAAAGATAATCAAGTTTGATATTAAAAGGGAACTAAATAAAATAAGACTTTGCCATATTTGCATGATAACACCTTAGTTTTTTAGTTTTTTTGTAATATGAAATGTACTAGTTCCAGTTACTAGAAAATTTAAATCTAAACGGGATGCTTTATAAGATTCTAAAATACCTACAAAATAGTCAATCTTTGTTGACTCAATCATCAAAGAAAGTCTTACTTTTTCAGTGAAGTTGATCTCAGAATTTTTATAAGCTATATTTAATTTCTCAATTTCATATTGTATTCTAGGCCATTCACTATACCCACAGGTGACATCAACTTTCTCAAACAGACTATAAGTGTAGAGACCAGATGATTTTATTGCTAATAGAGCCGTTTGTGAATAAGCATCGATCAAACCGCGAATTCCAAGCTTATGGCCACCAAAATACCTTGACACGATTATCACTATGTTTGTAATACCAGTTTTTTCAATAGCGCCAATGATTGGTTTACCAGCTGTTCCAGAAGGTTCGCCATCATCAGAGGAAAACAATTCTGCTGTACTGTTTTTAATCCCGTTGCAAACTTTATATCCCCAACAATTATGGTTGGCCTTTGAATTTAACGAAGAACGTTCGGCAATAAAGGTCCTTGCCTTGTCAGAGGTTTGGACCATTTTTGCCGAACCAATAAATCTGGATCTTCTGATAACTATCTCACTTTCGCCCTCTTTACCGATTGAAAAAAAGGTTATTCCTTTTCTTTTATCTCCGCAATGTCTAATGAAGCGGTTCCTCCATAAAATTCATTCAAATATTCCATGTCTTTTCCCATAACAATTGATGTGCCCTTTTTCATGGAATTTTTGTAGGCAGTCATGATCCTCCAGAATCGATAGAAATCGGGATCTTGAGAAAATGCATTTGCGTAGATTTCCAATGCAGCAGCATCTCCTTCACCGCGTAAAACTTCAGCAGTTTTTTCCGCCGCAGCAACGATAATTTCCGCATCTTTTTGCGCTCTCGCACGTGTATCTTGAGCTTGTCTTTCACCTTCTGCACGAATCAATGAAGCTTCTTTATTCCTTTCTGATTTCATTCTGTCAAAGACCGCCTGTTGGTTGGCAGAAGGCAAGTCCGTTCTCTTGACATCAACATCCAGGATATCAATACCGTACTGTTTCATGGAGTTTTCTGCTGTTTCAGTTATTTCTTGAAGAGAGCTTCTTCTTCTTTCAGATATGATATCACCAATATACAACTCTGCAAATTTGTCCCTCAACCTGGAATAAACAACATCATCCAGTCTCGTCAAGGCTGACGTAATTGTTCTCATAGTTTCAATAAACAATTGTGGTTCGTTGATTCTCCATAAAACATACGTGTCTACTTCCAGCCTCTTTTGATCGGTAGTCAAAATGCTTTCAGGTGGAATGTCGTAAAGCTGTATTCTCTTGTCTCTTGTTAATATCGTGTCAATGAAAGGGGCTTTGAAATAAAGTCCCGGTTCATTATTTACTGTTAGGATCTTACCAAATCTTGTTCTTACTGCTAATTCTGATTGATCAACTTGATAGGTGAACAGTGAAAAAATGATAAAAAACAATATGAAGATGACTAAGGCCCATATAACTTTTTTCATTTTGAATCACCTCCTGAAAGAACGCTGTCCAAATCAAGGAAATTCAACGTGTCATTTTGTTGATTGAAAAGCAATATCTTTTTAGCTTCTGGAAGTATCTCTTCCATCGTTTCGATGTAAAGTCTTGTTCTTGTTATATCTGGAGCTTCAATGTATTTTTCTAAGATATTGTCGAATCGAGCAACTTCACCTTCAGCATTTAATATTTGGACTTCCCTGTATGCTGATGCATCTTGTACAGTTTGCGATGCTTCTCCCTGAGCTCTTGGTACGATATCGTTGTAATAGGACAATGCTTCGTTAATGATCTTTTCTTTATCCTGAAGAGCACTATTTACATCATCAAAAGCAGCAAGAACGGGGTCTGGAGGATTGACCTCTTGCAGACGGACGTTCTCTATTTTGATTCCTACACCATATTTATCCAAAGCATCCTGTATAGCTTGTTTGGCCTCTATTGCTATCGCATCCCTGTCACTAGTCAAAACTTCGTTTACCGTTCTCTGGGCTACCCTTTCTCTGATCATGGCTTCTGCTACGTATTTGACGATTGTATCTGGATCTTTCACGTTAAATGCGTATAATTCAGGTTCTTTTACTCGATACTGAATAGCAGATTCTACATCCGCAAAATTGTTATCACCAGTCATCATTAGGGATTCCTTATCCACATCTGCATATCTTCCCGGTGAAGTAGTCCTGAATCCAATTTCGATTTTTCTTAGAGTCAATACATCAACTATCTTGACCGATTCAAATGGTGCGGGCAGATGATAGTTGATTCCGGGTTCATCCGTTCTAATAAATTTCCCAAATCTTTTTACCAATCCCAATTCGGATGGCTGGACCTGATAGATTCCTGTAGCAAAATATATCCCGATAATAATCAAGATCACCAAAATTGAAAAGGTACTAATGAATTTTTTAACCTTTTCAACAGTATCCTGGCGTCTTTCAAAATCTCCTTCCATTCTTACACCTCCATGTTATTTAGCATTTCGGTAATCCAAAAAGCGTTGTTGCATTTTCACATAAAACTTCTTCCACATCTAATATAGGTAGATTTTTGGTTTTTGAAATCTCTTGAGCAATGTATTCAACATAGGCCGGCTCATTACGATGTCCACGTTTTGGAACGGGTGTTAAATAAGGACAGTCAGTTTCCAACAAGATCTTTTCTATGGGTATTTTTTTTAATGTATCTCTCAATGAGGCGTTTTTTTTAAAAGTAATGGGACCGCCGATTCCCAATAAAAGATTGAGATCAAGAAATTGTTTGGCATGATTGTAATTGGACAAAAAACTGTGAACAACCCCCCCGGCTTTTGGAACTCCCACTATCTTTAAAATATCCAGTACTTGCTCATAAGCGTCCCGTATATGTAAAACGATAGGGAAATTAGTCTCTTTTGCAAAATTCAGAAATCGAATGAAGCATTGTTTTTGTTTGTCCTCCGGAGAATAATTTTTGTAAAAATCTAATCCTATCTCACCAATTCCAACTACTTTGTCCATTTTTGAAAGATCCGTAATTGTTTTAAAGACGCTCTCTGTTAACTTTTTAGCATCATGAGGATGAACTCCAACAACAGCAAAAACACGTTCGTTTTTATACGCTAAAGATAATGCCTTTTGGGATGTTTCTGAATCCACTCCAATTTCTATGATGTATTTTAGTTTCCCGCCTAATGAATCCAGGATTTCTTGTCTGTCTTCATTGAAACGTTCATCCCAAAGATGGGTGTGGGTGTCTATCCACATCTTTCATTCAACCTTTCATCAATTTTGCCAAGTTCTCTTTATAAGGGGGATAGACGATACCTTTTTCTGTCACAATCGCAGTAATATTTTCTGCTGGTGATACGTCAAATGCTGGATTATAAACAGAAATATTTTCTGGGGCGACCCTTTCCCCTTTAAAAGTTGTAATTTCTTCATGAGACCTTTCTTCTATGGGAATTTCTTTTCCGGAGGGAGTTTCCATATCTATAGTAGGAGTTGGAGCGGCTATATAAAAGGGAATCCCAAATTCTTTTGCTAAGATTGACAATGTCATTGTCCCAATTTTATTTGCGGCATCACCGTTGGACGCAACCCTGTCACAACCAACAATCACTGCATCAACCTTTTTCTGGGACATTACAACACCTGCCATATTATCACAAATCAAAGTAACATCCATTCCAGCTTCAGATAATTCAAAGGCGGTTAATCGGGCACCTTGATTATATGGACGTGTTTCGTCAGCAAATATTTTAAAATTCCAACCTCTTTCATGCCCAAGATACATAGGTGCGGTCGCAGTTCCGTATTTGTAGGTTGCCAATGCACCAGCATTACAATGAGTCAGCAAGCCATCGCCTTTTTTTAAAAGCGTCAGAAGGTTTTCGCCAATGTTTTTACAGATTTCAACATCCTCCTTGTTGATCAATAAAGCTTCTGACAGTAATTCTTTTTTTATTTCTGATATTTCTTTCTTTTCGTTTTTTTCAGCTTTTGATATCATTCTTTTGATTGCCCAATCCAAGTTAACGGCAGTTGGACGAGCCTTCACAAGGTATTTACCATTGTCCCTTAATTGTTTCAATAATGCTTTCGAATCTCCTTTAAAATCAAGAATCGATAAATACATTCCATAAGCAGCCGTTATGCCAATTAATGGAGCTCCTCTTAATTCCATATCTTTGATGGCATGAAAAACTTCCTCAATGGTTCTTCTTTTATTGTATACGATCTCATTTGGAAGTCGCCTTTGATCTAAGATCTGTAAATGATCTGCTTTGAAAATTATTGGTAATAGTTGTTCACTCAATCCATTCACTCCTTATTAATTGTCCAACCATCTTATCAGAGCTGTATCGTGTTTATTTGGTAGGAGTTCATTGTGAGGTATGACTCTGATGCTGTAATCATAACGACCTCTTTCAGGTAATTTGGCTTTTCCCCGATAAATATACGTATTGTGAAGGGTTTGTTTTTCTAATTTCATTGGAAAGATATCGTACCCTTCCATCTCGTTATGTATATTGTATCTGGCAAAGTAAAGTTCAACTGAGAGGTATTCAGGATCGATATCACCTGCAAACAATGTGGCTGTAAAATCAATTTCCATATCTACAGGAATTTCGTCTCCTTGATTATATTGAGTTTCAGTATTGATTCTCACAGCCTCCCACTCTGCTTTGATTTTTCGTTTCCAAGAAGAGAATTCTTTGGCGTTTTTGTAATCATTACCTTTTAACCGTTGTCCATATTGATAAGCGGGTATATATAGTTTATTCAAATAATCAATGAGCATACGATGTGTATTAAATTCAGGGATACAAGTTTCCATTGAATGTCTCATCATTTTAATGAACCCCTTCGGCAAATCTTCTTCATTTCTTTCATAATAAAGAGGAATGATTTCCTTTTCCAAAGTATCGTAAAAACTTACTGCATCAACGGTATCCTGAATATTGGTGTTATCGTATTCTCGTCCATCTCCTATAACCCATCCGTTGTTTCCGTTATATCCTTCGACCCACCAACCGTCAAGAACACTAAAGTTGACACCTCCATTGACCGGAACTTTCTGGCCGCTTGTTCCACTTGCTTCGTGAGGTCTTCTTGGAGTGTTTAACCAGATATCTACTCCCGAAACCAGATAGCGAGCAACTTCCATATCATAATTCTCCAAGAATACAATCTTATTTTTAAAAGGATCTTCTCTAGTTATTTCATATATTCTTTTTATAAGTTCTTGTCCGGGTTTATCTGCCGGATGTGCCTTTCCTGCAAATACAAATTGTACGGGCCGTTCTGAATTGGTTATGATATTCTTTAATCGATCGATATTTCTTAATAAAAGAGTTGCTCTTTTATAAGTGGCAAATCTTCTGGCAAAACCGATTGTTAATGTGTCAGGATCTAGGATACTTTCTATTTCACGAAGTTGTTCGATGGTTTCCCCGTTTCTTTCTCTCTGAAGTTTGATTCTGTGATGGATAAACTCCACCATGGATTTTTTCATTTTATTCTTCACATTCCATAAGACTTTATCAGGGATATCTTCCAATTTTTTCCAAAAAGCTTTGTTGGGAATATTAAATTTCCAATCCTGAAGATATTCATCATACATTGATCTCATATCGTTATTCAACCAAGACTCAAGATGTATACCGTTAGTTACATGATCAATGGGGATCTCTTGTACAGGAATATCATACCAGGCATTTTTCCACATTGCCCTTGAAACCTCACCGTGTAATTTACTGACAGCATTTCGCCAGGCTGTCATATTCAAGGCGAAAACAGTCAAATTGAATAGATTATGATCCCCTTCCTTTTCTATTCCCAACTCCAGGAATTCTTTACGGGAAATAGACAGACGACTCCAAAAATGAGAAAAATATTTTTCCATCAGGTGTATAGGGAACGCATCATTTCCTGCAGGAACAGGTGTATGTGTTGTAAAAACGGTTTTTGCTCGAACCGCTTCCAATGCTTCAAAGAAGGTTAATGATTTACCCTCTACTAATTCTCTTATCCTCTCCAATGCCATGAATACGGAGTGTCCTTCATTCATATGCCAGACACTTGGCTTATAACCTGCCATTCTAACCGCACGAACACCCCCGATTCCCAATAAAATCTCTTGCTTAATTCTCATCTCCTGGCCTCCGCCATACAACTGAGAAGTGATTTCTCGGAATTTTGGCGGGTTATCTTTAATATCTGTATCAAGCAACAAAAGGGTTGAACGCATGATTTGAACTTTCCAAACTTTGGCAACAAGGTTTCCATCGGGAAGTGGAACGGTTATTTTTATTTCTTCATTTTGATCATTTTTTATTGGAACAACGGAGAAATCCGCGAAATCATATTCGGGATAATCGGATTCCTGCCATCCTTGGTTGTTGATCTTTTGTTGAAAATAACCATTTCTGTAAAGTAAGCCTACTCCCAATAATGGGATTCCTAGGTCACTTGCGGATTTGACATGATCACCAGCGAGAATTCCCAGACCCCCTGAATAGATTGGCAGTGATTCGTGTAATCCAAATTCTGCGGAAAAATAAGCGATTAAGAAATTTTCTTTTTCTGTTTCATCAAGATCTTCACTGGAGTAAAAAAAGGTCTTTTTATCCGAAATATAAAGATTGAATTTTTTATAGACTTGATCATATTTATCCAAATATTCTTCAGAGTTAGCTGCCTTATCCAACCTCTTTTGGCTGATGTGTTTAAGGAATCTGACGGGATTTCTTTGCACAATTTCCCAAAGATAGGGGTTCATATCTTCAAATAAAGAGCGAACTTCCGGATTCCAGGCATTCCAAAAGCTATAAGCAATTTCACGGAGTCCTTTGATTCTGTCCGGTATATGAGGAACTACCGAAATACTGTTGAATTTGTTCATGCTTAACCTCCCTAAGCAATATTGGCTTTATTATAGCATATACCATGACTTAGGATTTTTTATTCATCCCGGTTTTCTTTTTCTTTTTTAAAAGTGTTGAAAGAAAAAATAATGCCGCCAACAGAAGAATGATCATGGCACCTGAGGGAATATTTAAATAGAACGAAAGCCACAGACCGGTCAGGCTGATTACCATTCCTATCAGACTGGATAGAATCATCAGCTTTTTCAGATTAAAAGTAAATCTTTTGGCAATTGCGGTAGGGGTAGTCAGCAAAGCAATAACAAGGATAATCCCCACGACCCGAATCAAAACGACAATACTTAATGCGATAAGTAAAAACATGAAATAATCCATAAAAAGTGTATTCATACCTATTACATAGGAAAATTCATCGTCAAACAGATAGGACAACCACCTATTAAAAAAAGCAACAATCACTAAGACTGTAAAAAGAACTAAACCAAGAATAACATACAGATCAAAACGAGTTACTGTAAGAATATCACCAAACAAATATGATGCCATATCTGGGGGATAACCGGGAGAAAGGTAGATAAATAATATACCCAAAGCCATACCAGTTGACCATAAAATCCCAATCATTGTATCAGTATTGGTATTGGTTTTTCTTTTTATGGAAGTAATTAACAGTGAAGAGCCAGCAGAAAAGATAAGCGCACCCAATATGGGTTCAAACCCCAGCCAATAACCCAAGCCGATTCCACCAAAAGCGGTATGGGCTATGCCACCACTCATCATTACAAGTTTTTTTTCAACAACGATTGTTCCAATAATGCCACATACAACACTTGCCATTATCGCAATTAGTAAGGCATTCTGCATAAATTGGTAATTCAAAATGGCTTCAATCATGATAGATCTCCTTATCTTCTTGAAATACTCTATGGGGTACGCCATGTGCAATAAGATCTACTGGGCAACCAAAGGTATCATCAATGACTTGTTGAGTTAACTGATCTGATCCATGGTAGTGAATTTTTTTATTTAAACAGGCAATCGTATCAAAATAAGAGGAAATTGCAGCCATATCATGGGTTACAATCAAAATGGTTATTTTAGGCACTAAATCGTGAAGTAGCTGATTAATTTGATTTTTTGTTTTTGTGTCGATGCTGGCTGTCGGTTCATCCAATAAAAGAATTTTAGGATCATTTACTAACGCTCTTCCAATTAATACCTTTTGTAACTGTCCACCTGATAATTGCCCGATTTGTCTTTTTTTTAAATCTAACAAACCCAGTTGATTTAAAATATCGCGAGTATTTTGTATATCTTGTTGAGAATATCGGTTAAAAGGAAGCAAATGATTTTTTAAGGTGCCGGATAAAATGACTTCTTCAACTTTTATGGGGAATTTTCGATCAAATTGTGCCGCTTGAGGGACGTATCCCAACCAGCCCTTTTCTCTTGCCGTATTCAAATCTTTTCCGAAGATTTTAACTGAACCGGTATCTACCTTGATCAAACCTGTAATAACTTTTAAAAGCGTTGTCTTTCCACCACCATTTGGGCCTATGATTGCAGTCATTTCAGAGGAGGGAAAATTTACAGTTATATCTGAAAGTACTTGAAAATCGCCATAGGATACATTAACATTTGTTAAGGAGATAGCATATTTTGTAGACATTTTATTCTCCTAAAACTTCTAAAAAGATCTGACCCATTTTGCCTAAATTGTTCAAGTAATCAGGGGATAAAGGATCTAGTTGCAAAGCTTTCCCACCGATCTCCTGGGCGAATGATTCTGTTTGAGAACTGTCGATTTCCGCTTGATAAAAAATGACTTTATAATCATTCTTTTTTGCCAATTCAACCATCTCGGTTAGTCTTCTTGAAGTAGCTTCTTTTCCGTTTTCTTCCAACGCGTACATTGTCAATGAATAATCATCGGCAAAATAGCCAAAAGAAGGGTGATAACAAAAAAAACCCTTGTTTTTTACTTGAGATAGCTTTTCTTTCAATTCTTCATCAAGTTGTGTTAATTCATTGATATATTCATTGGCATTTTGTATATAATCGTTGCAGTTTTGAGTATCAATCGAGCATAAATGATCTTTTATGATACTAATCATGACAATACTCCGTTTAGGAGAAAGCCAGATGTGAGGGTCTCTTCCCCCATTACTAAAAAACCTGGGGGGATAAACTGAATCCACTTCTTCTTCTAAATGAACGATCTCTACATTTGGTGTGTTTTTTGCAATCTTGGGCAAGATATTTGATTCTTCTGCGGGTACTCCAATGGTGAAATAAACAGCAGATTTTGAAAAGTTAACGATTTGTCTTGCAGTTGGTGCATAATTGGAAGGACTATATCCCGGTGGAATGATTACTGTTACATTCACCAAATCTTTTCCAACCGCTTCTACAAAAGTTTTTTGAGGCACAATGGAAACTGCTACATTTATGGCGGAAAAAAGCGTCAATACTGACAATAACAGGAATAACGATAGAATTGTTTTTTTCATTTTTCTTCGTCCCCTTTACATTTTTTGCATAATCCTGTGAAATAGAAAATATGTGAATTGATTTGAAATTGATGATCTTTCATAACAACCTCTTCCAAGGCTTTGGCTGCACATTCGTCAAACACTTGAATATTCGTACAGTGTTCACAGTAAAGAAAATGCTTGAATTTATTTTTACAAAAAAAGAACCTGACCATTTGTCCAAAAGAGGCAGATTCTATATAGTTGTTTTCTTCGAGAAAAGCCAGTGCACGATAAACAGTTGACTGATCCATTGTTTTAAATACTCTTTTTTTTATTTCACCTGTTGTTAACGGTTTTTCGGCCTTTTTCAAAATTTCAAATACCCTTTGACGGTTTTTGGTAAATTGCATTTAATCACCACTCCGCGAATGATTCGCATCCATTTATATTATTCTATCATATTTAGTCAAATAATTCAAAAAGGACCGTCTTCAACGGTCCTTATATGATTATTATAAATAGATTATTAGTATAGATTTTTTCAGGTAAGGTGATTCAAACTATTTGAAATTCTCATCTTCTATTGCTTGAACTTGCTCATAGGCATTGGTGAGGAAATCCCTTTTAAATTCAAATCCCTCCAGGAATTCTGTGTTCAACCATCTATCCAACATGTCAATGGCTTCCTGAGGGGCAAGTTTCCATCCTCCCATTGTTAAAACATTTGCATTGTTAATGACTTTACACATCTTTGCCGCATAGGAACCTTCGACTACAGCGGCATAAACACCTTTAAACTTATTTGCAACAATAGACATTCCCATTCCAGTACCGCAGCATAGCAAACCTTTCTCATATTCTCCTGATTGAATCTTTTTTGCTACTTTTGGGGCGACTTCATAATAAGCCTGGAAATCCTCAAGGTTTTGCATTCCCAGATCTTCCACTTCGTATCCATTTTCGATTAAATGTTCTTTTAAAGCTTCCTTAAGTGGAAAACCGGATTTATCTGCACCGATAACTATTTTTTTCATTTTTTTTCCTCCTTAATTTTTAACAATAATTCCTTGTAATTGGAGCCTTTGCGTATAAAGACCGGTGGAGTTCCCATAGGAGATGCGATGAGATGTTTACCACCTTTAAACAGGGTTTCATCCCAAAGATAGATCCATTCATCTTCAGGTAGAAAAACTTCATGCACATTTTCATCAGGTTTAAGAACAGGACTGATTAGAAGATCGGGACCCAGTAAAAATTCATCCTGAATATTTTTAGTCTCTTCTGAGGGATAATGTGTATATAGACTTCTCATAAAAGGAACACCGGTATTTGCGTTTTTCTCGTTCAATATTTGAAGATATGGTTTAAGATTAACATGGATATTCACCATCTTTTTCAGATGTTCCAAGGCTTCATCATCACAATCAAACTGGCAATTAAGATCAGGCCGGTTGCCTTCATGGGAACGCATAACGGGAGTAAAGGCTGCTAATTCAATCCATCTCATGAGTAATTCTTTTGAACGGATTATTTTCCCTAATTGATTGTCAAAGGTTGTATAGCCTCCAATATCGGAGTGGGTGATTCCAAAACCACTTAGTCCAAGAGATAATGCAGCGGGAATAACGGAAGGAAGCCCGTCATCAATGGACCAATCAACCATTTGATCACCATTCCACATCAAAGTTGAATATTGTTGAGTAAATGAATAACCCGCTCGAGTAAAAAAGACAACCTCTCCAACCTTTTTGGATTCTTCTAAAGCTTCTCGATTTAAACGTGCCCATAAAACCGGAAATTGATTGTGAATTAAAGCAGGGTCTTCTCCTGAATACAATTTACAATCACAAGGGAGATATTCTCCGAAATCTGCCATCCAGCCTGATAAACCGATGGATATCATGTTCTTTTTTATAACTTCTTTTAGCCAACGATAAGCATCGGGATTAGTCAAATCAACGATTGCCACCGGGAATGTGGTGACTTCTACCAAATAGAGCTCGTCTTTATTATTTTTCAAAAGAAAATCCCTTTCTTTCGCCTCTGTAAATAAAGAGCCTTCTAAAGCAAGAAATGGGTTGATATAGCCCATCGTTTTTATTCCGGTGTGGTTTAAGGATTTAATGGTTTCCGGTAAATTCGGATACATAAATTCTTCAAATTGCCAATTCCACATGAGTTGTTTTCCAAACGCGGTGATCCTTTTACCTTCCCAATCTTGAATCCATATAGCTGAAATTTTTATTCCTTTGTTCTTGGCATTTTCCACTTTAGGAAGAACAACTTTTGTCCCTCCCTGAAGTCCCAATATCATTCCGTCAAAAACCCACTCTGGTAATCTAGGTTGCAATCCAAAATACTTAGACTGTTTTTTAATCAGGCTTAAAAAGTCTTTGTCTGAACCGATTACAATCTCTTTTGGTATATTCCAGCATTCTATTTGAGTATAATTCTCGTGAGTAAAATCAAATTCCATGTAACTGCTGTCATTGACATGGCAAAAGATATTTGAGGTTGTAATAAAAGATGGCTGAGGGTAATAAGTGGTGTACCAATCACCACCTGCCTTGTCAAATTTATCTGCAAAAAAAGTGAGAATTTCTTTTTTGTTTCTACCCACGCCTTGTTCTGACACCCATAAGGGTAATTTGCTTCCCTTAAGGTTTAGTCTGGAAAACTGTTCTCCACAACCGTATATGGCTTCATCGTTGCTTGAAACCAAACGAAACCAAAACCGATTATAAAATGAATCTTCAGTTTGAATATTCATTTTCAACAATTCTTCTTGATCGATTTGGAAGTTGATACGAACCCGGATGGACTCATAGAAGAAATGAATCAAGGCTTGCGTTTGATTGGATTCAATAATTTCAAAATCCATTAAGGGTATCTTTGATTCAAGTTCAGAACTGATATCAAAATTGCCATGATACATCTCATACTTGGAAAAACCCTTTCCTATGTAAAAGGCTGGTTTTTCAAGTGAGTGGCGGATAATAGGCTTACCATTAACATCGATATGAAGTTCATGATTAGTTTCAACAATGGTAAACATTTTCTCAGCCTTTTCTCGAAATGGCCTTTTTTGTAGCAACTACAATGTCTTCCGCGGTCATTTTATATTTTTTTAACAAGAAATCGGTTAGTCCCACTTCTCCAAAATGATCTTGAATACCAATTCTCTCTAGCGGAACTGGATAGTGTTCGGTAAGGACTTCAGACACCGCACTACCCCAACCGTTAATGATACTGTGATTTTCTGCTGTCACAATAGCACCTGTCTCTTTTGCAGCTTTGATAATCTGTTCACTGTCCACGGGTTTAAGCGTGTGCATATTCAATATCCTGGCTTGAATACCTTCTTTCTTCAATAATTCAGCAGCCTCCAAGCAGTATTTAATCATAATGCCACTACAGATAATGGTTACATCTGTTCCGGTTTTAAGTTCATAGATTTTTCCTAACTCAAAATCGGTACCGTTTTCAAAATATTGATCTTTTGTTTTTCTTGCCAATCTCATGTACACCGGACTATCAACAGCTGCAATCTGAGGCAGTAAAGATTTTAACTGAACACCATCAGCAGGCTCTACAATCATCATATTAGGAATGCCCCTAATCAACCCAGCATCCTCAACGCTCATATGAGTACCACCATTTAATTCTGCAGTGACTCCCGGATCTGTCCCGCCTATTTTTGCGTTTAACTTGGCATAAGCAATGGAGATAGCAATTTGATCCAACACTCTTCTTGTTGCAAAAGGTGTAAACGAATGGGCAAAAGGAATCTTACCAGCAACAGCCAACCCGGCTGATACTCCTATCATATTGGCTTCGGCAACACCTACATCAATAAAACGATCCGGATATCTTTCTTTAAAAGATGTAGTTCCGGTGGCTTTCATGAGATCGGCTTCCAGCACAACAATACGTTCATCTTTTTCCGCCATCTCTAAGAGTAATTCGGCATAAATCTGTCTGAGTTCTTTTTCGTTTGCCATTCTATACACCTGCTTCCTTTAATTCATTTACGGCTTTTTTCCATTCTTCGGTTGATACTTTCATATTATGACAACTGAGCTTATTTTCAGCAAAATAAGCACCTTTTCCCTTAATTGTATTGAGGATAATCATTGTGGGTTTTTCTTTTGTTTGTTTTGCCTCTTCCAAAGCATCTGTAATTTGCTCCATATCGTGTCCATTGACGGAGATAACATGCCAGCCAAATGCTTGCCATTTATCCATTAGAGGTTCAAGAGTATTGATATCATCTGTTGTTCCGTCAATTTGCATTTTGTTGTAATCCTGTAATACTGTGAGATTATCCAATTTCTTTGAAGGTGCCAGCATCGCCGCTTCCCAGATCTGTCCTTCCTGACTTTCGCCATCACCTATAATACAATAGACTCTTGATTGTTTATGATCAATTCTTTTTCCTATAGCAATACCAACAGCAGCAGATAATCCCTGACCCAAAGAGCCTGCAGTCATGTCTATTCCAGGAGTGAGGATTCTGTCACAATGTGAAGGGAGATTGGTATTGGGTTGATTCAGTGTGTCTGTCCATTCTTTGGGAAAGAACCCCTTATCGGCCAGTACAGCGTACAGAGCCGGTCCTCCATGTCCTTTTGAAAGCACAAAATGATCTCTTTCACCCCATTTTGGATTAGTGGGGTCGACTTGCATGGTCTTATAATAGAGTGAAACCAGGGCTTCAATAATGGAAAGTGAACCACCGATATGTCCAACTCCTAATTTACCGATCATTTCAATTGTCAAACAACGAATGTCGTTTGCCTTTTTTTCCAATTCTTTTAATTCGGTTTGATTCAAAACATTCACCTCTCTAATAGATTTTATTTAAAAGTTTGATTAATTCATTTTGTGTGTATTTTTTAGGATTAAGCTTTGCTATAGGGGCTGCTAAAGTAGTGTATGCAAGATTTTCAATGTCTGCTTTCTTTACTCCCAGTTCACTTAGTTTGGTTGGTGCTTGTACTGTTACCATTATTTGATGAATTCTCTGAGAAAATTGCTCTACGGATTCGAAATCTAAGTAATTAATCAACGAGTCCATGGGGTCTTTAAAGTGATTATAATTCTCCACAATTAAAACCGGGAGAGCTAAAGCGCATGCAAAACCATGTTCCAAGCTGTATTCGTTAGTGAGAGGGAAACTGAGGGCGTGTAGTATAGTCGTTCTTGTTTGTGCAAATGAAATACCTGCAAGTAGACTTGCATAAAGGAGCCTTTCACGGACCTGATAATTTTTAGGTTCGATGATAGCTGTTTCCAAGTTTTCAATGATTAATTTCATTGCTTCCATGGACATCAATTTGGATAATGGTTGAGAAGAATCTGCCCAATAGGCTTCAATGGCATGGGTGAAGGCATCCAAGGAAGTAGAGGCAGTTACTTTTGCAGGCATAGTAAAGGTCAATTTAGGATCCAGAAAAGCTTGATCTGGCCAGAAATAATCTGTAACTAATGGTTTTTTTTGGCCACGTTCCTGATCGGTATACACCCCCACGTTAGTAACTTCACTACCAGTTCCGGAGGTTGTGGGAATTGCAATTAACCCTGTAGTCCTTTTGTTAAAGGCTTTTCCTTCGAAAAGGTGATCTTGAAGTGAATCGTTGGTATGAATCAAGCAGGATATGGCTTTTGCTGTATCAATAGCACTACCCCCACCCAATCCGATAATGGTTTTTGCGTTTATTTTCTTAGCATATTGTGTGCCGTTATTGACAGTTGAACATGATGGATTTGGTTCAACCTGGCAAAAATCATAAATATCACTAGGCATTCTTATGGCTTCCTTAAGTTTATCCACTAACCCTATTTCTTTTAAAACCGGATCGCTAACGATTAAAACGGGTGTTTTTTTGATTCGATCTGACAATTCTTTTATTTTATCCTTACCGAAAAAAATCTCAACGGGTAGAAAAAAACGAAAATTCATGTTCTTCCTCCTTTAATTTCTCTTTATGTTTTGTTCTTGATTAGTTTTTTTTCTTCTTTGTAACAAAATAATTCCCATTGTTGATAGTAAAACGATAATCATACCGATGATTTGAATACTTTTCAAGGTTTCTCTCAATAGGATGAAACCAATCAATGACGCAAAAACAGGCATAATCAACAAGGTGATTCTAACAATCCAAACCGGTAATATTCTTAGATTAAAATAATAAAGAATATAAATAGCTGTTTGCATGATTCCGGTATAGATAAGAGAAACAATTAACATAGAATTTTCTTTTACTGTTTGAATGGGTATCTTTCGCTCAAAAATCGTGAATACCAAAAGAAAAATGATGAATGTAATCAGATTGTTGTAAAATGCTACCGTTGTATCTCTTACCTTCACTCGTTTATCTGTTTGGACGGATTTAATGATGAAACCATTCAAGGCTACAAAAAGGGCACTGAGTATAAATAAAAGGTCACCGATACCGTTAAGCCTGAAGTTTGCAAAATCAATATCAATTACAAATACGGTTCCCAATAAAATAAATAGTGTTAGCAACCAATCCACTTTGGTAAAATGTTGCTTAAAAACCAAGATAGAGATAAAGTTTGTAAACAACACATCCGACTTCAACAATATTGCTGCGTTTGAAGCGGTTGAAAGCTGTAAACCCAAAAATGCCGTGATATCTAAAGAAAAGCCTAAAACACCAATTAAAATCAATTTGGGAAAAACAACTTTTATTGATAAAAGATTTCTCTGATAGCCCTTTATAAAGATAAAAAACAGAAGAAAAATCAAAGCTAACAGCCTAACCGTAACGCCAACAAATAATGGAGATAGCTTTAATAAAGAAAATCTGTTGGCAACGTAAAAACTCGACCAAACAACATTTAACAATAAAAGTGAAAAAACAGATTTTGAATTCATATAAACTTAGATTAACTCTTCCTTTAGCTTTTCTATTTCATCGGGACTTATTCCTTCCAATTTTTCTCCCTTTCTTTGCGCTGTCAGATAATCGATCATTTTTCTGTGATTCTCAGGATTCAGAGGATATTTAAGAGCTGCCCATATGCCTAAAGCCATTAAAACAAGAGGCACAAATGCAATGATAATTCGAATAGTGAGTAACACGGATTCAGGTTGAATACGCTCAACTGATTTTTCTATACCATTTTCAAGGATTATCTCAGGATTGAGATAACCAGTTACTCCCAAAAGGAAAGTTACAAAGGCAACGGCAATTCCCGAAGCAAATTTCCTTGCAAAGGTTATAATACCACTGAAAGACCCTTCTCTTCTTTCTGAATATGCAAGTTCACCTACATCTGTAACATCTCCAAAAAGCGTATGCGGAATAACAGCAGCTGCACTAACACCGGAACCGATTAAAGCGGCGAGGATGATAACTAAATATAAAGGCGCACCTTGAGGGACCATGAATATTAATAAACTTCCCAAAGCCCAAATAACGGCTCCTATAATAAAAGCAAATGTTTTACTCTTTTTCCTGGCAATAAAGGCATAAAAAGGAATAAACAATATTTCGACGATTAAGAGAACACCCAATACCATGGATAGTGCACCGGGTTCTAACACATAATATTTCATATAGTAGGCAAATATCATTGAAACAATATCCATGCTTAAATAAGCCGCAAGAAACATCAACAATAAATATCTAAAGGATTTAATCTTAAACGGATCGATAAACATGGCTTTGAAATTAACCGCTCTTTTTTGAGGCTTAAAATCTTCACGTTCTTTCGTTGAAAAAAACACACCTAACCATGGAAGTGAAAAAAGTAGTCCGAATACTGTAGCCATGACGATATATCCGGTTCTTATATCGTTAAAAGAATTAACAATAAGCATTGGAATAACAGCGCATATTAATGACGAGCCAAGTGAAAAAGCCAATCTTATTGAATTCACAGAGGTTCTTTCATTGTAATCTAAGGAAATTTCAGCGGACATGGCTTGATAAGGGACCATGACCATTGTTACAACGGTATTGAACAAAAGATAGGCGAATAAAACATAGATAAATTTCCCGGTTTGTGTATCAAAATTAACTGGATACCATAAAATGAAAAATGAAATAAAGATCAAGATAATACCGGCCAGAAAATAAGGTCTTCTTCTTCCAAATTTGGATTTCGTTCCATCTGTTATGGTTCCCATGAAAGGATCAGTGACCGCATCCCAAATCTTACCGATTAAAAAAACCGGTGAAACGTAAACCATACTCAGTCCGATTACATCGGTTAAAAACAAAGCAAAAAAGAAATTAATGATGTTGAAAGCTCCGCCACCAAATATATCTCCGGCACCGAACAACAATTTTGTTTTTAGTGAAATTTTTCCGTGAATATTGTTCTCGTTTTTCATCCTCTACCTCACAATCTCCCATTTATTAATATGTGCTAAAATTTCAAAAGGCTTTGTATAATCACCGTATACGACAGAAATATGATGGGCGAAGCCATTATAAACAACCTTGTTCAACAATTCTTGTAAGGGGATATCAAAGCGTGTTTTCATATACGTTCCCCGCAATTCTTTTTCCATTTGATAGGCTAGACCTTTTCCCAGTAATAACCTTGTTTTTCCTCTAGCGGTATCAATTCTGCAGAATGATATTTCTCCAGATTTCATAACAAAATCTGCAGTTACGCCTTTTCCCCCCGCATGATAAGAGTCTAAAGAACAATTACAAACACCATCTGTTAAGTTACAAGGAGCGACACCACAATGCCATAACAATGCGATATCTTCTTCCAAATTGACCTGAGAGAAGTCGGCCATGAATGGTGTTTGAGCACCGATTGCTTCATGAGCGATCATGCTCATCAATCCTTCCACATCCCCTTCACAACCTAGTAAATAACCTTTGGATTGTAAAAAAGACATTGACGCACAAGGCGCAATACCAAATTCAGCTGCGAATTCAGGCCAGCATCTGATGGCAACTGCGTCCAATTTGTTTTCTTTCATAAAGTTTTTAAATTTTGCTGACAATTCAGCCACTTTATTTAATTGGTCGGGAGTAATGGCATGAACATCAAAAATTTCTCTCAACTCTTTTTCTATCATTTTAATATCATCATTTGATGTATTAGTGTTTATAACTTCTCTAAGCTCATAGTGATCAAGAAGCATTCCCGTTTCAGCGTAAGCACCCAGTTCATCCACACCTACGTTAAAAAAACCTCTGGCTCTGTATCCTAAAATACCAATATGATATGAACTTAAAGCTGTTCGTATTTTTATCGCATTGATCCAATTTTCATCAATATCCTGAGAAACTGAAACATAATAGGCATCATTTCCTCCTTTATAAAGATTGGAAGCATTGAGATTGACACCGCAAACTGAATTTAGCCTTATTTTACCGCCATTATAAGGTAATTCAGGAAGTCCCCAGAGTAATATGGGTTTTTGTACTTCTTTGTTAATAATCAAAGCCAAATGTCCTAAATGAAAGGTTCCGCTGATGATTATGATGCCATCTACGTTTTCTGAGAGTAATTGTTCCGAAGCTTTTTGTGCATCTTCAGGTTCGATCAAGGGTTGTTCAACAAAAATAAATTCAACATCCTGTCTTTCGGAAAGCGTTTGGATAATATCCTCATATAACTTTCCTGCAGTTAAATAATCAAACGTTTTTCTAACTAGGCAAACAACACCTATTTTTGATTTTCTTTTCATTTAATCACTCCTATATTTTATTTATATATTGCTCCTGTATCGTAAAAAAGTCTTTCTAAAGCAAGTGCCAAAGGGCCAATAGCTTTACATTTGTATTCAAGGCAACTGGTGACAATCTTATTTTTAACTGAATCATCACAAAGCATGCGTTCTATTTGATTGATTAGTTCATTCATTAATGAATCAAATTTAAACAGTTCTCCGAAAAAGATGATTCTTTGTGGGTCTAGTGTTTTCATAAGGTTGATAATACCAGTTGCCATATATTTGATGTTTTCATCAATAATCTTTTTTATAAACGGATCACCATTTTCATAAGCTGAAAAGATCAATGAAGTGTTGATCTTCTCCTTATTCCCATTACAAAGAGGGTATAGAATAGGGGTTTTCGTTTTGTTAAACGCCATTTGGACTGTGTTTTTCATTCTCCTGGTTGAAACAACCGCTTCCAAACAACCTTTTTGTCCACAATTACATCTAGGTCCATCAGAATTAACAATGATATGCCCAATTTCTCCAGCTTGATTCTCAGAACCAGAAATGAGTTTTTTGTTTATAACAATCGCAGCACCAATTCCCGGGCCATGTTTAATAAAAACAAAATCATCAATGTTCTTTCGTTTTGAACAATTAATTTCTGCTAATGCCAATGCTCGGACATTATTATCGACAACAACCGGTAGTTTTAAGGGTTTTGATAAAAGACTACTCAACTCAACTTCATTATCCCAAATCCCATAAGCATCGACACTTATACCTGCAAGTGGATCAACTTTGCCAACAATACCAACGCCAATTCCCAGGATATTACCTTTTGAAATATCTAATTTCCATAAAAGATCTTTTATGTTTTCTATAATTTCATTCAAAAATGATTCAGGAGAAAGACTTGATCTGGTTACCAATTCTTTGCTTGAAAGGATGCTAAGATTGAGATCTGAAATAGCAATTGTAGTTATATCTTTTTCAATATTAATCCCTAAAATAAATTTGTGTTTTTTTTCTATTTTTAGAAGAATTTTCTTTCTACCTGCTTTTCCATTTCTGTCTTCTAAACCGGCTTCTTTTAAAATTCCCTCGTTAAGCATTTCAGTGGCGATAATCGTTATAGCGCCAGGAGAAAGACCAGAAATCGCTGCAATATCTTTTCTGGACATCGCACTATGATCGCGTAGAATATTTAATAACACAGAACGGTTGACTTTCTTAATTGAATTTAGATCCATAACCTTTTTTTTCATTTGTACACACCATCAATAAATTAGTGAATGAAACATGTCAAGAAATAGTATACCAGAATATCTTAAAAAATTAAAACACTAAATTTATTCCTTTATCTTTGAAAATTCAGCATTTGAGTTGATTATTATGAAATAACTAAAGAATTCTTTTATTAGCGCTAATATCCTTTTGTATTCACTGGATATGTTTTTTGATTTTTCTCTTATTCTCTTGTATAATAATTCTGTTATTTATTAAAGCTTTATATTAATTCATCTATAAACCTTAGAAGGAGGTATAGTTTAATGAGAAAACTTTTAGTCGTTTTATTAACAGTGTTGTTTGCTACAATGATGTTTTCACAGAGCATTAAAGTATTGGCATGGGATGATGCACATTCTCAATCATGGAATACTTTACTGAAGGATTTTGAAAAGGCAACTGGGATCCAGGTGGATCTTGAATTGATTCCATCAGGATCAATGCTTCAAAAAACATCCTTGAATGTCACAGAAAACAAAGCCAACTATGATTTAGTAGCAATTGATGAAGGAAATGTTGCTAAATTTGGAGACCTTTTATTACCTTATTCTCAATGGCCAAAAGGGAAAGTTTATCCAAAAGTTGGAACAAATGACATCCCTGCAGCTATATTTGCAGCTGCTGAATGGGGTGGACAATTAGTGGGAATACCTAACAACGGAAACATGTACATCTGGATGACCAGAAAAGATCTCATCAATGATGAAGCAAACAAAGAGGAATTCTTCAAGCATTTTGGTTATGAACTTCAAGTTCCACAAACCCTCGATCAGTTGATGAATATGTGTGTGTTCTTTGAGACAAAAGGCATTTATGGATTTGCACCCTTTACAGCAACCAGTGAAGGCGCTACCTGTGAAGCGGTTATGTTCTTTGAATCTTTTGGCACAAGTGTGCTTGAAATGGTAGACGGAAAATATGAAGTCTCTCTTGACAGAGAAAAAGCATTACAAGCTATCCGATTTTACAAAGAATTAATGAAATTCTCTCCTCCTGGAGCTATGAGTATGGGACATGCAGAGAGAATTGGTGCGTTTAGTGATGGACTGGTATTTTCTATGTTCCAGTGGCCCGGAATTGTTCCTTCTCATGAAAACGTCGATGAATCAATGGTTGCAGGACAAATTGTTTATAGTGCGCCTCCTGCAGGTCCATTTGCCAGAACAGCAGTTAGAGGTTGTTGGATTTTCGGGATACCAAAGGCTTCCGAGAATCAAGCAGCAGCAGCGGAGTTTGCTTACTGGGTCAACAATCACGATGTAGGTTTGAAATTAGCTGAAGAAGGTATGACTCCCGTTAGAACTGATTTGTTGAACGAACTCTCAGGGGAAAAACCTTGGTACACAGGCATGGCAGAAGCCGGACAGTTTGCCGTTAGTAGACCTAATCGATCTGTCCACTATCCTGAATTATCAGAAGTTATTAAGAATAATTGGTTAGGTGCTGTTACTGAACGAATAACACCTGAAGAAGCTGTGGAAAATATGGTAAAAGAATTAAATGCATTATTGGAGTCCTATGAGTAATAGCACCACTATTAAAAGGCTTCCTCTTCGCAAGAAGAGGGGGCCTTTTTTATACTTTATCCTACCTGCTGCATTGATAGTGGGTGTTGTTCTTGTTTTTCCAATTATATACGGATTTGGACTTTCTTTTTTTAATTGGCCACAAGTGAATGATGGGACAAGGGCATTTATTAATGTTAAAAATTATATGGAATTATTCAAAGATAATGAGTTTTGGCATTCTCTCTTTTTGCAATTGGGATTTATCTTTATTGCCATACCGATAGAATTAATTATTGGTTTTTTTGTGGCAATTCTATTTAATCATGATTTTCCACTATCTGGTTTTTTAAGAAACTTGCTTTTACTACCGGTTTTTATTTTACCCATCTTATCAGGTTTAACCTGGAAACTCATGCTGCAACCAAGATACGGCGCCATCACCTATTTGCTATCTTTGTTTGGAATGGAATTTCCTCAAGGGATCCTTTCTGATCAGTCTCTAGCTTATACAGCGGTGATTATTCAGGATATCTGGAGGATGTGGCCTTTCATGTTTATGATCTTGTATGCCGGTATTACTAGCCTACCAAAAGATATTATGGAAGCGGCGGAAATTGATGGAGCCGGTTTTTTAAAAAAAACCTTTTCCATTACTTTGCCCATGTTAAGAGGGACCATCACCACAGCCATACTTCTCAGGACAATTGATGCCTTAAGAATATTCTCAGAGGTCTTTGTAATGACAGGTGGGGGCCCAGGTAACGGAACGATGCTCTTCTCGCTTTACATACATAAGCAAGCATTTGAATTTGGTAAGCTGGGATATGCATCGGCAATGGCAGTGATTTTAATCGTTATTTCTCTCTTCTTTGCCTTTGGTTTGGTCAGAAAAAACATGGATATCGATACAATGTAGTGTGGGGTGTTTAAGATGAAGATGAAAAACAGAAAAAAGATAATCAAATGGATCGTTTTTATTTCGGCACTGATCATTGTATTGGTTGAATTATTTCCGATATGGATAATTATATCCAGCGGGTTCAAACGAGATTTAGATATTCGAAACAGTAATCCTTTTGATTTTCAATTTAACTTGAGAAGTTACGAGTTAGTATTCCAAAAAAGTGATTTTGTTCCATCAATAGGAAATTCATTGATCATTGGGTTGTCTTCAACTATTATTTCATTAATTTTTGGTTCTATGGCATCCTATGGTATTGCACGTTTTAGATTCAAGGGGAGGAAAGGATTATCTTATTCCTTCCTGGTGTCAAGAATGGTTCCGCAAATTGCGCTATCAGTCCCGATATTTATCTTATTTGATCGATTATCACTTACCGATACACATATTGCCTTGATTCTTGCGTATACAAGTTTTAATTTACCTTATATTATTTGGCTTCTATTACCATTTTTCAGTTCCGTCTCTCCTTCTTTTGAAGAAGCTGCTCTTGTAGATGGTTGTAATAAAAGACAAGTATTTTGGAAGATATTCCTTCCATTGACTGCACCCGGACTTGTTGTTGCAGCGATTTTCGGTTTTATTATGGCTTGGAACGAATATATTTATGCATTGATTTTAACGGGTAACGCAACAAAAACAGCACCTATTGCCGTTAATGGTTTTATGGGGCAATACGCTCCTAAATGGGGACAACTTGCAGCTTCAGGTACAATAATATTGATACCGATTATCATTTTTACATTAACACTTCAAAAATATATCATCAAAGGATTAACTGCAGGTGGAGTTAAAGGATAATTACTTTAAATAAATAGTTGGTTTGATATATTTGAAATTTTGTTTGAGGTTGATAAGACTTTCGGAGTGACCAATAATAAATACTCCTTAATGAACTAACGTAATTGGAGAAATTCAGCTCATTTAAATGGGCAGCTTCCTGTATTAGAGGTGGTATCAAACAAGGAACAGAAACCATTGAAGTATTAAGAGAAGGTGGCATCCGAAGGAAGAAAAAAGGCACCTCCTTTCAGAGGCAAACCGATCAAGCTCAAATAAGCATGGCCTGTCGTTTAAAAAGTATCGATGAGCGGGATGGGTATTAAGATGCTCGATGATACCGATTAGGGCAATCTTAATCATCGTAAGATGATTATATCCCCAAAGCCCTTGATTCGAAAGACACATGGGAATCAAGTGAAAATCAAAGAGAGTCAACAGCTGAGAATAAAAAATTCACAGACCTATGGTTTTCAATGATATTATCATTGATGAAAACGAAATGAGTTTGATATTGAATCAGTAGGTACCTCCAATATTTTATGTTATTGGTTCTGATGCAACTTAATAATAATATACATTTAAGTTTTTCAAAAAAAACGAAATGTTAATTTGTAACTATATAACTGGGGTTTCGGCGTTTCCGAAGACCCTATTTAGCCACTAAAAGGAGGAATAGATTATGAAAAAAGCTTTTTTGTGTATTGTAATAATGGCTATAGCATTGGGATTAATCTTTGCGGAAGGAACCATGGAAACTGCTTCCTGGAATATCATTTGTGATGGAAAATTGCTTACAGCTTCAGATAATGCCTGGGAAACAGATGAAGGGCAGGTAATGGTTGCCCTCGAAGAGTTGAAGCCGGAAATGATAGATGCTTATGCATTCAATTTTGACGGGTGGCAAATTACTATTATTGCTGATGGGTTTGGAATTACCTCTATGATTACCAGTAGTGTCATGGAGCGGGATGGTTTCTCAGCAAATTTCACTCAACCGCCTGTTATAAAGGACAATGTTCTGTGGTTTCCGATTGAGTCCTTAGCTGCATTGATGAACTACAAAGTTGAGAAAGATAGTGCAAGTAAAACACTGCTGCTGACAAAACCAGAAACCGCAGCTTCAAAGGAACAGGAAGAGGAAATTAAAATTAAACGCATGACTTCAGTTAAAAATAACTGTGTCTATCCACGACCTGATATTGCTTATTTTGAGGATATTCTGATACCTGGGCCGCATGGATTTATTCCTGCAAGGCTATATGACCCGAAACCTGATGACAATTCGATACAGGCACTATACATCAATATTCATGGCGGTGGTTATACAGTAGGCAGTATTGCCAGTTCGGATCACGTGTGTCGAGATATTGCAAACCGTTCAGGACAAAAGGTCCTGTCAATTGAATATGGTATGCTACCGGAACATCCATTCCCGGATGGATGGGAAGATGCATACGCAGCTCTTGAATGGGCTTATAATAATTCTTCGGATTTAGGAATTGATCCTGACAGGATATTTGTCGGAGGAGATAGTGCCGGAGGTACAATTGCAAATGGTATTGCAATGATGGCAAGAGATCGTGGTGATTTTACTGTGACTGGACAGATATTAGCATATCCTGTTATTGATTTAACAGCTTCTTGGGCTCAATTTGTTTTTGATGACGCTGTAGATGCCATGAATCCATATGCTACAGCATTGAATGCGAATTTAAAGGGCATGCCGAAGACCATGCTGCTGGTTGCGGAGAATGATGGTTTGAGACCTCAAGGAGAAGCGTATGCCGCTGCTTTGGAACAAGCTGGTGTACAAATTGATTTTTCTGTTGTCGAAGGAACTAACCATGGGTTTTTAGCTGTTCATGAAGAGTCTCGTGAAAAAATAGCACAGTTTATCAGAACAACAAGAAAATAGACAAGCATAATTTTTGAGACTCACGGCGACCGACAATAAAGGAGAAAGATATTATGAAAAAAATTATTTTGTGCATAGTATTAATGGCTATAGTGGGGGGATTAATTTTTGCAGAAGGGACCATGGATAATGCAGGGAATGATTCCCAGAAGCCGCCTAATTTTTCTAATCAGTATATAGACCTTCAGGGTGAATGGCATTTTAAAGTCTACAGAAAGTATAATAAAATGTTCCAATATTATAACTATGGCGGTGTTGATGTCACCTGGGAGAATCTTCAGGACGCACAATTACCAACGTCAGAAGTCTACACAGAATGGGAAATCGTGAACGGACCCAATGATGATTATTCTACCGGAGGACTTCTTCAGATGAATCGCGGTACAGGAATGGGCACGGAAGATGATCGTACCACTTTGACTGATTTCGATCTCTTTCCCAAATGGTCTGAAGCCTGGTTTTGTAAAACAGTTACAATTCCAAAAGGATATATTAAAGGAGAGAGTATAACGTTATTATTGGGCATCATTGATGATTTGGATGTCGTATATGTTAACGGTACCCCAGTCGCTGCAAGCGGATTTAAAACACCTGAAGGGAACCCTTCTTCTCCTGCAAGTGTTCCTGATATAGGTGGCTTTACTCCAGGTGGGGAATTCAGTTTCGAAACATCTTATTGGGAAGTTCCTAGAGAATACACAATAGATGCCGACTTGATGCATGAAGGAGATAATGAACTGTGCATCAGATTATACAATAACAACTCGTTTGGCGGATTTTATGATGAAACAATGGCACTTGTGTTTACCCCGGAAGCACTTCGCTACCTTAAAGGTAAACCGGTTGACCGTATTGTTAATGATACAGAATTTATGACTTTTGTTGATACCCAAACTCAAGCTATCGAAACAGAAGATATTTCTGCCTATGCTGAAACACTTAGTGCAGATTATGTGCAGAATGAAGTTAATAAAACCGAACAAGTTATCAAAATGTCGGACATATTCAAGGATTATACAAACATTCAAGTTATAGATAAGGATGCAGGCTGTTTTAACTTTGAAGGAGATACTGTATATTCTGCTCAAAGAGTCATTCAAGGTGAACGAGACGGTAAAATAGAAAATATTTTCGAAGAAGATAATTTCTTGATCTATTTTTCTGAGGAAACCGGTCAACTTAAAGAACGGGGTAATTGGGCACACTGTTATACAGTAGACTATATCTCCAAACTTGAAGGAATGAATAATACTCAGCAGACTTATAGTATTTATCTCCCACCATCATATTATTCAGAACCGTATAGAACATTTCCTGTTGTGTATCTTTTACATGGCATAAACAGCTCTGGCGATTCATTTGTTAATGTTGATAATATTGAAGAGAACATGAATACCTGGATAGAAGAAGGTTCCGTTGTGGAAATGATTGTTGTTATGCCAAATTCCGGAAAGAGTAGTGGATATACAGATACAGAAGCTCCAAAAGGTCCAAACGATTCTCAGGGACCATGGGCCAGCCACATTTATATTGATATGGTAAGTGAAGTTGAACGGAATTTCCGGACCATTGTAGATTCCCGTTTCCGAGGAATTAGCGGAATATCCATGGGCGGTGGCGGTGTATTCAAAGTAGGGATTGCACATCCTGATATTTTCACATCATTTGCATCTCACATGGGTGCTGTTCCGGAACTAGCCCCTTATTTTGATGCAATAGACCCTGAATTACTCAGCACACTCAATTTTTACCTTGATTGCGGAAATCAAGACCATATGGTGGATCCTGAAAGAACCGCAGCTGCCGGTGAATTTCTAGAAAGTATTGGAGCAAATGTGTATTGGGAACTTCGTGATGGTGGACACAACAGTGCTTTTTATATGGATGGTTTACCTCATTCAATGACTATGCATAGTGAACACTTTATCAAAAATGGCTTAATTAAAACTTCTGAATAAGCAGTGTGTAAGTAGAACAAATTCCCCGGTGTTAACCGGGGAATTTGTTTTTAAACAAGATTAATTTGTACTTCTGCTTTCATGTAAGGCACTTCACTTGGTAAAAAATACTTTTTTGAAACAAAAAGGTAATGTTACAGGGTAGCAAATAAAACAGCGCTATCAGTCCCGGTATTTATCTTAATTGATTGATTATCATTTTTACATTAACACTTCAAAAATATATCATCAAAGGATTAACTGCAGGTGGAGTTAAAGGATAATTACTTTAAATAAATAGTTGGTTTGATATATTTGAAATTTTGCTTGAGGTTGATAAGACTTTCGGAGTGACCAATAATAAATATTCCTGAAGTAACTAACGAGTGGTAGAATTTGTTGACGAGAGTTTCTCTAACTTTTTCACTGAAATAGATCATGACATTTCTACAAAAGATAATGTCAAAATTCTTCTTAAATTTGAAGTTTTTGGTAAGGTTAAAGCTTCGGAAGGTTATGTACCTTTTTAGATCAGAATCTATTTGAAAACCCTTAACGCTCTTAGTAAAGTATTTACTCAAATAATAGGGTTGTATCTCATTTTTTATTGTATATGGATATATTCCTTTCATTGCGGTATTCAGACTTTCTGTACTGATATCGGTGGCTAAGATTTTTGGATAAATGTCATTAAAATTTTCTCTGAAGAACATCGCTAACGTATAGGGTTCTTCCCCTGATGAGCAGCCGGCGCTCCAGATTCTTATTTCTTTGTTGATCATGATGCGCCTATTCCGTTGCATCATCAGGGGAAGATGTTCTTTTAAAAAGACAAAATGTTGGTTTTCTCTGAAAAAATCAGTCTTATGTGTTGTTATTTTGTGTACAAAGCTGTTCCACTTTTCTGTATCCTCATTTGTTTTTAAGAAATCCAGAAGTTTATCATAAGACTCTATTTGGTTTATCCTCATAAAACTATCGATTTTTGACTGTAGCATTTGTCGTTTATTCATTTTGCATTCCATACCAAACCGCTTGCTCAGATAATCTGTAAATTGATAATATACTTTATCGGTAAACTGCTGTTTATAAGGCATTATAAACCCTCCAAATATCTAAAAAGAAAGTTGGGAATTTCTTTTAGATCTAAGATTTTTTGTGCTGCTTGAAGTTTTATTGCCTCTTTTGGCATACCGAAGACTATTGAGCTTTTTTCATCCTGAGCGATTGTATAAGCTCCATTATTTTTCATATTTAGAAGCCCTTTCGCACCATCAGCTCCCATTCCTGTCAGTATGATTCCTACTGCGTCACTTTTGGCGTATTTTGCAACTGAGTCAAATAATATCTCTACAGCAGGCTTTTGATGGTGCACAAGTGGACCGTCAAAAACTCTTGTATAAAAGAAAGCACCTTTTTTTTGAATCTCCATATGTTTTCCCCCGGGGGCCAGATATACAGTACCGTTAATCAATTGTTCTCCCCCTTTTGCTTCCAAAACATTTAGGCGTGATATTTCATTTAACCTGGCTGCAAATTGAGTAGTAAAGTTCTCTGGCATATGCTGTACCATTACAACAGGCGGAAATTTTTCTGGTAATCTTGCCATAATCTTTCTGATGGCATGTGTGCCACCTGTAGAAGCACCAATAGCAATAATCGGTTTGAGCATCAGAAGGTCTTTAGGCTTATCGGATGGTTGTACTGCTCGAATTCTTCGATTTTTTAATAATCTCAACTGTGTTGCGTTTAATCTGGATGCAGTTCTGATGAGATCCGTAATTTTTTCTTTCAATTCGGGTAATTTCTCTTTTTGTGATGGTTTTGATACTACACCGACTGCACCCAGGTCGTAGGCCTTGTACTCATATTTAGACCGTTCTTTTGCAAGGGAGCTGAAGATAATAACCGGCATCGGTTTGGACTTCATTAATTTTTCGAGGAAAGTAAGGCCGTCCATCCTTGGCATTTCTATATCTAAAATGATAACATCCGGATTTAGATAAACGATTTGGTCTCGTCCTTCATAAGGATCAGAAGCTTCTCCGATTATTTCAATGTCTTTTTCAGAGCTTAACATTTCAATAACAGCTCGACGTATTAACTTGGAATCATCAATTAAGAGCACTTGGATTTTTTTCTTCATCATGTATTATACCAATCCGAATTTCGAATTTTTTTTAGTTTATACACTAATAATTCCCCATTTTCAGTATTAAAAATGACTTTTCTGCCGAGTCCTCCACCGGTATCTTTTGAAGCAATCTGATAATGATTATTTTTTAACCAATCCATAGCATATTCTACATTTAGGGGACCAACTTTAGATTTCATTGTATCATTTGATGAGCCACCCAAAACATGAATCTCCAGATTATGACGATCAGATTTAATTTTTTTCATCAAGTGAAATAAATAAGGAATTGAAACATTCCCATACCTTCCGTTTGGTTTATTTTCCGCCGATGGTAAAACGAAATGATTCATTCCACCGCATTTATTCAATTTATCCCAAATCGCAATAGCTACACAGGATCCTAAAACAGTGTGAATAAAATAGGGTTCTTGACTAACAAAAACATAACCTGGATGGAGAAAATAACTATTGCCGTTTTCAGTAAAACTTGCCTCCAAGTGTATCACCTTACTCTCATTTATTCTTGGGTAAAAAGACTAATAAAATACAAAAACCTTTTTATATTTTAGCATATATATAAAATAAAATATAGTATTTAAACAAAATCAGATTGAATATATTTAACATGTAAACAATACTAAATAAAATATTAATCTGAAATAATCAAGAATACAGGTTCCTTTCCAGATTGATAAACGCTACAGATAATTTTTGAATAAAATTCGGAGTAGAAAGGATTAAATACCTCTTCGTTTTTTTTTTGATAGACAAGTTTTTCAACTGTTTTGTCTGGATTTTCTAAGATATTTCGTGAAAATAAACCAAAATTTTTATTTTTATTGGATGCATAGATAATGGTTTGATTATTTTGAAAGATAGGGTCTAATTCGTTAAAAACTGTCTTTGTAAGTTGTTTAATAGTATCAAATTGAGCGTTGTAAAGATATAGATCATACTGAATAATATTAAGTTTACTGAGTACAATCAAGTTATCCTTAATATCAAAGGACTGGATTCTTTGTTGAAAGTTATAGCTTTCAATGAGTTTTCCGCTGGAATCGATTTTGAAAATACTATTATCTTTTGAATAAAAAATATAGTTTGCATCCTTTCTTAAACAGTTGATATTCCCTCTGGTGATTTCTTTCATTGTATTGTCACTTAAGTTATAAGACATTAGAGAAAAACCATCTTCCACAGCCATTAGAAAAAAAAGGGAGCGATTCGACAATAACGGAAAATAATCCCCTGTTTCCGGAATAATGATTTCATTTTCTGTGTAATCTTGCAAATTAAGAATAAAAGTATTTCTATTTCCTGTTCCTTTATCACTGATATAAACAAAAAAAGTTCCTGTTTCATCTATAAAGGGGTATTCATATAATGCATCAATGATTTCTATACGTGTTAAATGAAAAGGAATATCATTTTTCAAACCAGACATTAATAACAAAGTTTCTTCAAGATTTAAAAAGAAACTGATGATCGTTTGAATATCGAAATCAGCTTCTCTTTGCAATGAAAATTCTCTGATGAGTTTATTATTCTTTTTTACTTCAATTATTTTGGCTTGTTTATCCAGATTTACAATGACATCAGAGTACACCGATTCAATTTTTTTTGCACGCTGAAGAATAGTATCCTCAAAAAACTGAAAATCCCTTTTCGGGTTTTCCTGGCCTAAAATAATTGTAAAATAAGAAACAAGGAAGATGATGAACAAATATTTTTTTAGCATGAATGTATTTTTATCATATTAGTAGTTCCTGCTTTACCCCAAGGAATACCAGCTGTGAGTAAAATCTTTTCCCTTTTTTTAACCAAACCAATTTCCAATAATTTTGAAACACCCTTGTCAATCATCTCATCAGTGTTCTCAGTTTCAGGAATAAGCACCGGCGTGACTGCCCCCACTAATGAAAGATTATAATAAGTTTCTATACTGGGAGTTATGCCTATAAGGTTTGCATCAGGTTTAAAACTTGAAACTATACGAGCAGTTAAACCGGTAACAGTAGACGTGACAATGATATTTATCCCTAATTGTCGGCATATGGCTTTACATGATTTAGCAATAGCGCCTTCATCCGACGTGATGTGCTCATCCTTTAAGTATTCCTCTGTGCCTTTATTATAAATCAACTCAAATAACTCTTCTTCAGTTTTTTGAGCAATTCGGTTCATGACCCTAACAGCTTTCACTGGATATTTACCGATTGTCGTCTCTCCCGATAACATTACAGCATCTGTACCATCAATAATAGCATTAGCGATATCAGTAGCCTCCGCCCTGGTAGGTCTTGGATTTTCAACCATTGATTCCAACATTTGTGTGGCGGTAATAACGGGTTTGCTTTGCTCGTTTGCCATTTTTATAATCAGCTTTTGAGCAACAGGAACTTCTTCAGTTGGAATTTCCACGCCCAAATCTCCCCTGGCTACCATTACACCATCTGCTTTATAAATGATGCTTCTCAAATGTTGCATCGCTTGTTTGGTTTCAATTTTTGCAATGATCGGGATCTTTGCTTTATATTTTCTTTGTATGTCTCTACAGACATCTAAATCATCTGGGGTTCTAACGAAAGATTGGGCAAAGTAATCAACTTTCTCTTTCGACCCGAGACGTAAATATTCTTTGTCTTTATCAGTTAGTGGGGGCAGACCTATATTAACCCCTGGAACGTTAATTCCCTTATTATTTGATATTGTACCTGAATTCAGAACACGGGTTTTAATGCTGTCTTCTTCTCTTTCAATAACCTTTAAAGCGATTAAACCATCGTATAGGAGAATCAAATCTCCCTGTCTCACATCTTTTGAAAGATTACTATAACTGATTGAACATTTTTGATTATCACCAATAATTTCTTGAGAATATAAAGTGAATTCCTGTCCTTCCTTAAGTTCCACCTCAGGTTTGTTAAATTTCCCGGTTCTGATCTTGGGACCTTCCAGATCCAATAATATTCCCAAGGGGAGTTGTAATTCCTCTCTTAACTTTTTTATTCGAGCAATTACTTTCAGGTGATCTTCAGGAGTTTCATGGGATGTGTTCAATCGAAAAACGTTAACTCCAGCATCTATCAATTCCCGGAGCATTGGCTCTTCTCTTGATGCAGGACCAAGTGTAGCTACAATTTTCGTTCTTCGCATTTATGGTTCACCACCATATTTTAAGATAAGATATATGATAATTTGTAAAGATCCATGTTAATGGGTTTTTTCTTTCCGAGAAGCTCTTCATATGGAACTCTTGCCATTGTATTTGCCTGTAATCCAATCATTTTTCCGAAATCACCGTCTAAAACAGCTTGAACAGCGTGTAAACCCATCCTGGTTGATAGTATACGATCAAAGGCTGATGGGCTTCCACCTCGTTGTACATGTCCAAGAATTGTAATTCGGGTCTCATAACCTATTTTATGTTCTAAATGTCTTGAAACAGTGTATGCGCTTGCCGCACCTTCAGCAACGATAATGATGCTATTAATTTTTCCTCTTTTTCTCTCTTCAAGCAACCTATCAGAAAGTTTGTCATAATCAACCGGAACCTCGGGAATAATGGCTGCTTCTGAACCTGTTATTATTGCTGACATAAGCGCAATATAGCCGTTTTCTCTTCCCATTACTTCAACAATAAAGGCCCTTTCGTGAGACGTGGCAGTATCTTTAAGCTTTTGCACAGCATCCATTGTTGTGTTTAAACAAGTATCAACCCCAATGCACATATCGGTTCCATAAATATCATTGTCAATACTACCAGGAATACCAATAGTAGGAATACCATGATCTGCATCCAGAAAAGCTGCTCCATGTAAACTCCCGTCTCCGCCAATGACAACAACAGCTTCAATTTCATGTTTTTTTAAAATTTGTGCTGCTTCATCTCTAACATCTGCAACTTTAAATTCAGGACATCTAGCTGTTCTCAGAAATGTACCCCCTTTTTCCATAATCCCTGATACATCTCTATATTCTAATTTGTGAATGTCTTCATCAAGCAGACCGGCATAGCCTCGGAATATTCCATATACTTCCAAATCACTTTTGATTCCATATCTGACTATTGCCCTAACGGCAGCATTCATACCCGGGGAATCTCCACCGCTTGTTAAAACTGCAATTCGTTTTATTGCCATTTTAAGAAACCTCCTGTTTTTGATTTAAAATTTTTCTGGCTTCCTTCGCTGAAAAAAGCACTATTTCTTCCAACTGTTCGATCTTATTATTCTGACATAGAGAAACAATGTCTATTAAAATGATTAATCTTTCTTTTGATTCAAAGGTAACAACTTCTTTTATTCCCAAAGCACCGATTAGATAAATGACAAAATCTTCTTTGGATAATTCCAATTCTTCACTGGCTTCATTTAAGGCTTTTGCAGCCTTTTGTTTTAAGTGTTTAATCTCGTCATTTTTCTGTCTAATCCTATCTAAAGATGGCCTTCCGGTATTTTCAAATATCCTCTTTATACGAATATCATCCAATTCAAGAGTTCTCAAATAACCACTCATAAACTCTTTGTTTTCAAAGCAATAATTTCTCCAAAAAGACAGCCACTCTGAACTGTCGTGTTGTAAAATGGTAAAATAATCCTGAGACTTTTCTCTTAAAATGCTTCTCAAAACACACCTCTCAACTGTATTTTCTCTTGAATAAGCCTAAAACGAGTTCCACTTCACCCTTTCCGATTCCAAGTTTTTTGGCTATTTCTTCAGCTTCCATTCCCTCAGAAGACATATTCATAATTTTATGCTCCAAAGAGCTGTTCTTTAAATCCGGTGGATTAATAAATTCTTCTTCAAAGGTGAAGTGATCCTCTTCTTTTCTTTCGGTAGCCTTTTTCTCAACAATCTTATCTTCTTCTTTAGCTTTACTTTCATTCTTAATCGAATTGTCAACGCTTTTTGTGGGGTTATTTAATTTTACGGGATTGGATTTTGGTTTAATATTCCCCGTGTTACTTTCAAATTTACTTAACGTTTTGGTTGTATCGGCCAAAATACCTGATAATCTGAAGTACATCTCATTAGCTTCTCTTAAAACCTTATTCATCTCTTCAATTTTGTTCTCCATTGCTGTGAGTCTTGTTGCTGAAATATGTTGAAATTTGCTGATTAACTCCAGCACTCTGTCTTCAAATGCAGATAAATCAATCTCCATTTCCGTATTCTTTTTCTTTCCTTTTTTCAGAAAAATCAAACTGAATATTATTATTATTATTAATGTTAAGAGAGTAACTGTTAATATTAAAAAATCAGACATCTGGTCTGTAAATGCCCCTTATTGTTTGATTTGATCACTCTTCATCCTGAGCTATTCTTGATTCAATTTTTTCAAGTTTCTCTAAAATTTTATTAAAATCTTCTTTTTTTACGTACTCGGCATCACCGGATACATCTTTTTTGGCTTCATTGAACTTCTTCTGAAGGTCCTCGGGTATGTATTTTTCATAATATTTTTTTGCTTCCTCAGTACTAATCTTTCCGCTTTGTTTTAGATCTTCAAGTAATTCATTAAATCTTTTCTTCATATACATTGAAAAACCTAGGCTTAATGACAAGGGGCTCAGTTGTTCTTTAAGTTGCTCACCTTCTCTTAAATCCTCGAACATTCTTTGAGCTTCTTCTTGAGTAATTTTTCCTTTTTTAACTAATTCCTCTGTTCTTTTTTTCATTTCGGAAATTGCGCCAACTCCCATAAAAAAAACATCATCAAATAGTGACATTTTATTTCCTCCTTCCTTCCGTTAAGAATTCATAAATAACAAAAATTCCTAAGACAAATACACCTGCATAAGCCAGAAATTGATTTTCAAAATTTTTAATACTGATCAACAATGCTGCAATAATAATGGATATTGCGAGGCTGTTTAAGCCGTTTTTTAATCCGTGTAAAATTCTTTCAATTCGTGATGATTCGATGTCCAATTTGATTTTACCGGTATCAAAGATCTTTTGAACATTTTTAATTTTTCTTGGTGACATTAAGAAGTTCCAAAGAAATTCATCTTCTAGCGCATCCATGCGATCAGAATAAAGACTCAACCATTTTGTTCGTAAATAATCTTCAGTAAAACGGATGGCGTTGAAAGAGGGGTCCAATTTTCGTGCAATGCCCTCTATCATTAGAATTACTTTTCCCATTAGCAATAATTGACCGGGTACATGAATCTTGTAGGATCTGATTAATTTGAATGTTTCCATGATCAAATCGGACATGCTGAATTCTGTTAAGGGTTTGCCATAATATTTGGAAAACATTACCTTTACATCTTCTGAAAAGCTATCCGAATCATCCATTGAAAAATGTTCTGTGATAATGAGTGTTAAAAATTCCGAGTCTCTTCTCGTTAATGCCAGAACCATTTCCAGTAAAAACCTTCTGGTATACTTATCAACTACACTGACCTGGCCAAAATCGATAAAGTACAATCGGTTATTTTTTGTGGCAATTAAATTACCTGGATGCGGATCATTATGAAGAAAACCAATCATAAATACCTGTTGGAACATGCAATCTGCGCCTGCTTCAACTAATAGGGACTTATCAATTTTAATGGGAATACGATCCTCATTCATATCCAGTAATTCAGAAAAACGAATACCCGGTATGTAATCCATTACTAATACCCTTTCAGAACATAATTTATAATAAGGTTGGGGAGCGAAAATTACATCATTCATTCGGAAAGAATGATTAAACCTTTCCAAGGCTTCAGCCTCGCGATATAAATTCATTTCTCTGTTAATCGCAAGTCCAAACTCATTTACCAGATTTTGAAGATCGAAATCTTTAAACACCGGAAATCTTTTAACAAAGTTCGCCATATTTCTTAAAACTTCTATATCAGTTTTTACTACTTCTTGTATTCCAGGTCTTCTAATTTTTATGACTACTTCCGTGCCATCTAACAGTAATGCTCTATGTACTTGAGCAATTGATGCAGCCGCCAATGGTTTTTCTTGTATATATAAAAAATGATTTTCCCATTCAGGAATAGATTTTTTTAATTGCGTCATAAAATCGGTGTATTTTATTGGAGGGACATCATCTTGTAATTTTCTCAATTCGTTTATGATATCAACCGGTAGGATATCATATCTTGTTGAAAGCATTTGGCCCAGTTTGATGAATGTTGTACCGAGTTCTTCTAAAGCATGTCTAATCCGGATGCCTCGATCAATAGGATGTTTTTTAAAACGGAATTTTCTAAAAAGGTAACCAAAACCGTATTTAGAAAAGACCTCTATTATTTGAAAAAAACGCCTGCGGTTACTTTTTCTGGAAATATTTTCTCTTTCCATACTTCCTCCTTATATGAATAATTATAGCATAAATTATTCTTTCGATATGTCTTTTCAGGACATAGGATTGAAGATAACTGCCACAAGAACGTAATGAAGATACTATCAGAGAAATATGAACTCTCCTTCAAAGGATTATATTAGTTCTTATTGTATATCTTTTCTATAATAATTAATAAAATATTTAGTATATTAAAGAAATTAAGAAGATTTTATCTTTAATCAAGATTTATAAGATATAATCGCTGCTATTTAAAGGGAAAAAGATTTTTACTAATGGGTTTTTTTTGATATAATGGAAACGTTTCCAAGAGAATTTATAAGTGCGGTGTAAAAATGAAGAATAAAACTGTTACTATACGCGATGTTGCGAGAGAAGCAGGTGTTGGCGTTGGAACTGTTTCCAGAGTTTTAAACTCAGGATCTGTAAAAGAAGATACGCGTAAAAAAATACAGGAGACTATTAAAAAACTCGGTTATAAGCCAAATATGTTCGCCAGAACTCTTGCCGGAGGTAAGTCTAAAAGAATATTGGCCTTAATGCCAGAAGTAAAATCAGAGTTTCATTGGCGTTTATTGGAAAGCTTTGATCATGAGATAGATAAAGAAGATTATCAGAGCATTATCTACCCGTTAATTTCAAAAAAGCGTTACGATGCTCTAATTAACAACCCTTCGTTTGCCCAGGAAGTTGAAGGTGTTGTCATTATGACCATCACACCAAACATATTTGATGACGGTATCCGTGTGAAAGTACCCGTTGTTCTCATTGAAGAGTTTCGAGAAAACTACAGTTGCGTTTATTTGAATAATTTGAAGGGTGGAAGGATTGCTGCGAACCATCTTTTGGAAAGAAACATTACGAAATTTTATGCCATCTATTCTTCCGCAGCGAACCCATACATTAAAAATGAGCACATGAAAGAACGTGTAACGGGATTTAAGAATACATTGAAGAGTAAAGGGAAAATTTTTACCGAAGATCAAATTATCTATGCTGATTACAGTCTTGGACCTAGTAACAAAATGATCAAAAGAATGCTAACAGAAACAAAACGACCTGGGATTTTCGCCATGACAGATAATTTTGCACTGCTTGTTATGCAAGTTGCTTCTACTATTGGGTTAATTCCGGGAAAAGATTTCTTTTTGATCGGTTATGATAATCAGACTTGGACCGAGAAGGCAGGTTTAACTACCATTGAACAACCGATTGAGGAATTTGGTAAGGTTGGTGCGAAACTTCTAATGGAAAGAATCAAAAACCCCAATGCACCATTACGACAAATTGAATTCCCACCATTATTAATAAAGAGAAATACTACATAAAAGGAGGTTAGTTTATGGGAAAAACTCCAACGGGGAATATCCTGAAACAAGAACAGTCATTGGCATATAAGCTTCTGATACCCACTTTAGTTGTTTTAGCACTTGTGGCCATTTATCCTCTTGGTCAAGTTATCATCACAAGTTTTACAAACAGGGTATTCGCCAGTGATCAAGAAACAAAGTTCGTTGGATTTGATAATTATGCTCAGCTTCTCGGTGTGACGTTTAAAGAGTTGGAACCAAAAACAGACAAGGAAACCGGTGAAATAATCAGAGATGATGAAACCGGGCAAATCGAGTATGAAAGAGCCATTATGGTGTTACCCAGAACTCCAAACCGATACAAGGAATTGTTCCAGTTTAACTGGTTTGGAAAAAGAATCGTGGTTGGAGCAAGAGACCCCGAATTCTTAGGAGCTGTGGGAAACACATTGGTGTTTACGTTCTTTTCAGTCTTATTGGAAACGATTATCGGTTTATTCTTGGCCTTGGTTGTCAACAGTAATTTCAAAGCAAAGGGACTGATGCGAACAACAATGTTAATACCCTGGGCAGTTATAACTGTTGTATCAGCGAGAATATGGGAATGGATGTTGCAACCGGGAACTGCAGGATTCTTTAACATGATTGTGTACAGACTTGGTTTGTCAGATGGACAAGCATCATTTTTAACCAATTCTGCATTGCAGATGCCTACCATGGTCATGGTTGATGTATGGAAAACGGCTCCTTATATGGCTTTACTTCTTTTAGCGGGACTACAAATGATCCCTAAAGAGCTGTATGAAGCTTCAGAGGTAGATGGCGCGGGTAAAATCCGACAATTTTTCCAAATAACCTTGCCTCTTTTAAAGCCTTCTCTGGCAGTAGCTTTGATTTTTAGAACACTTGATGCATTGAGAGTCTTTGATGTGTTCCAAGTGCTGATGTCCAGTAAGATGTATTCAATGGCATCCTATAATTATTTCCAGTTGATTCAGAATAGAGCAATGGGCTTATCATCAGCAGTAGGAATGATCATATTTGTCATCATCATGATATTCTCTATCATCTATATCCGATCATTTGGAGTTGATCAAACATGAGAAGACAAACAAAAAAGAAAATCAAGAAGGTTTTATTCTGGTTTGTTGTCATATTTGTTTTTGTATATCTGATTTTCCCATTTTATTGGGCACTTAATTCCTCTTTCAAAACAGAAAATCAATTGATGATGACACCGGCAACATTTGTTCCAAGAGATACAGAGGGAAATTTTGCGCCTACATTTGAAAACTACAAATCAGTTTTTACCAATCCTACATTCTTAAGAGCGATATTAAACAGTACCATTGTAGGTGGTGTAACAACCATTATTGCTTTGATCATCGGTTCGTTTTCTGCATTTGCATTGGGAAAACTGAGGTTTAAAGGAAAAAAATTATTCCTTTATTTAGTCTTATCAATGACCATGTTCCCCCAAGTGACTGTTTTAGCAGGTTTATATGCGGTTATTAACACATTAGGTTTATCCGCTATGTTAAGTATGATTTTATCGTATATGATCTTTACACTACCGTTTACAACTTGGGTTTTAACGGCATTTTTTAAAGAATTACCGGTTGAAATCATGCAGTCTGCACAAGTTGATGGTGCTACTGCTTTTCAGACGTTTTATCATATCTTACTCCCACTAACGGCACCTGCGATGGTAACAACAGGATTATTGGCTTTTATAGCCGCTTGGAATGAATACTTGTTTGCATTGACCTTCACCAGTATTGAAACACAGGCAAGAACGATACCGGTTGCCATTTCATTGTTTACAGGAAAGATTGCCAGACAAGAGCCCTTTGGTGAAATCATGGCCGGTGCGGTATTAGTAACAATACCAGTTGTAGTCCTGGTATTGGTCTTCCAGAAAAAGATTGTAGCAGGATTAACTGCTGGCGCAGTTAAAGGATAAATAAACGGGTAGAACCCGAAAATTCAAGGAGGTTGAATTATGAAAAAAGTATTGTTGACAGTTTTATTGGTTGCATTGTTGTCAGTGGCATTGTTTGCAGAAAAGACCATAACAGTGGCAGCTGGAGCAGTAGGAATTGAACTGGAACTCGCAAGACAAGCAGCTGCAGAATTTGAAGCCTTGTTCCCGGGAGTAAAAGTTAATGTTTTGGATACACCGGACATGGTACAGGACAGACTTGGACTCTATCTCCAATTCTTTGAAGCAAAAAGTGACAGAGTCGATGTTTATCAAATTGATGTCATCTGGCCGGGAGATCTTGCACAACACTTTGTGGATTTATACGAATACGGAGCTCATGACTATGCTCCAAACCACTTTAAAGCAATCGTCGAAAACAACACGGTTGATGGACAATTAATCGGTATTCCGTGGTTTACAGATGCTGGTGTTCTTTATTACAGAGCTGATTTATTGGAGAAATACGGTTTTGACGGTCCTCCAAAAACATGGGATGAACTTGAAGAAATGGCAAAAGTTGTAATGGCAGGCGAAAAGAAAAACAATCCTGATTTCTGGGGATTTGTTTTCCAGGGAAATGCTTACGAAGGTTTAACTTGTGACGCTTTGGAATGGATTGCCTCCAACGACGGTGGAACAATAGTAAACAGAGATCAGGAAATTACGATTGCCAATGAAAATGCAGCAGAGATTTTGGAACAGGTAGCAAGCTGGATTGGCGACATTTCACCTGAAGGCGTTTTAGCGATGGATGAAGAAGGTGCAAGAAAAGTATGGCAGGCCGGAAACGCATTGTTCATGAGAAACTGGCCATATGCTTATGCACTTGGAAATGCAGATGACAGTGCCATTAAAGGCAAATTTGATGTATCCGTCCTTCCTCATGGAAAAGGCGAAAGTGCTGCAACGCTTGGTGGATGGCAATTAGCTGTAAGTAAGTACAGTAAAGATCCGGCACTGGCAGCACAGGTTGCATTCTTCTTTGCAAATTACGACCATCAGAAAGCAAGAGCCATGGAATCTTATAACCCAACAATCAAGACACTTTACCAGGATCCTGAAGTTCTTGAAGCGGTACCTTTCTTTGGTTCACTTTACGATGTATTTACAAATGCAGTTGCAAGACCATCAACTGCTTCTGCTCCAAATTACAACGAAGTTTCTACCCTTTTCTTCAAAGCGGTTCATGAAATCATCAGTGGTGAATCAAATGATGCCATGGGAACACTTGAGGAATTGGCATTAGATATTGCTGAAGTAACAGGTTTCGAACCAGTATTTGAATAATTATAATTATTAAGCCCCCCCTCTTTGGGGGGGTATTTTTTTTAGGAGGCCAAAATGAATAAAGAATGGTGGAAAGGGGCTGTCATCTATCAAATTTACCCGAGGAGCTTTCAAGATTCCAATGATGATGGAATTGGTGATTTAAAAGGCATCATTTCGCGGCTTGATTATCTTCAGTGGCTTGGTATCGATGCAATTTGGCTTTCACCCATATTTAAGTCACCTATGAAGGATTTTGGATACGATATTAGTGATTATAGAGATATTGATCCGATGTTTGGTACTATCGATGATTTTAAAGTATTACTTCACGAATCTCATCAAAGAAATATTAAAGTTATTATTGATCAAGTTTACAATCATACTTCGGATCAACATCCCTGGTTTCAGGAGTCTATGACCTCGAAGGATAATCCCAAATCAGATTGGTACATATGGGTTGATGGAGAAAAAGGAAAACCACCAAACAATTGGTTGTCTTATTTTGGGGGATCTGCTTGGGAATGGTGTGAAAACCGAAAACAGTATTATCTGCATCTGTTTGTTAAAGAGCAACCCGATTTAAATTGGAGGAATCCTGATGTTGTCAACGCTATTATGGATTCTATTAAATATTGGCTGGATATAGGTGTGGATGGATTTCGTTTTGATGTGGTTAATATGTTCTACAAGGATGAAAGATTAAGGGATGATCCAAAGGTTGAAGGTCGACAATCTAAGGTTGATTATGAAAATTATTACAGAGTTTTTGAAAACGATAGACCCGAAACCTTATTAGCAATTGAAAAAATTCATGATATTGTGAATCAATACAGGGAAAGAGTAACAATCGGTGAGGTTGGTTCCCCCATGGGACTCCCGGGTTATTTTCTTTACACCATGCCGGGAAGATTAGATCTTGCATTTAACTTTGAATTTAAGGAGATTAATGATTATTCTCCTACTAAATACAGAAAACTCGTTCAGGATACTGAAAAACTTTACCAATCTATAGCATGGCCAAGCTATGTATTAGGCAATCATGATTCAAAACGATTTACTGAACGTTTTAAAGGATTACCGGATAAAAAAGAAAAATTGGAGATTTTGGCTACCATGTTGTTAACTATGAAAGGAACTGTGTTCATTTATTATGGTGAGGAGATTGGTATGGAGGATGTGGAAATTCCATTTGAGAAAATAGTCGATCCTGCGGGGAAAAATCTGTGGCCTGATTATAAGGGAAGAGATTCTGCAAGAACGCCAATGCAGTGGGATGATGCTGAATTTTCCTCTTTCAGTGAGGTTGAACCTTGGCTGCCTATATCTGCTGATTATAAGAAATTAAATGTGAAAGCCCAGATGTCTGATCAAGATTCACTTCTTCATTTCTACAAAAGATTGATTGGTCTAAGAAAGAAATTCGATGCCATTAAATACGGAACTATTGAGTTCGTAGACATAGATCCTGATGTATTGGCATATATCAGGTCCATTAAGGATGAAAAAGTTTTTGTTATAATGAACTTTTCTGAAAAAACTATTAACTTAAACGGAAATTTAGTGAATGAGTTTAAGGAAATATTATTAAAAAACAAAGACAGTAAGACTATTGATTCTATAATTAAACCTAATGAAGTACGTATTCTTAAATAACAACATTTAAAAATTGAGGGGTGTTAAAATTGATAGAAGCCTGTATATTTGATTTAGATGGTGTTATTACAGACACTGCTGAATACCATTATCTGGGATGGAAGAAAATGGCAAATGAAGCCGGTTTAGAATTTGATCGAAAAACAAACGAGCAACTCAGAGGCGTTTCCAGAAGGCAATCGTTGAATATTATCCTTCATTACAATAAAAAAGAATTGCCAGAAAAAAAGATTGAAGAATTAATGAAGAACAAAAATGATTATTATACACAATCTTTGGAATCAATCACTGAAAAAGATTATCTCCCGGGAATTAAAGATTTTATTCTTAAAATTAGAGAAAAGGGTATCAAAACTGCAATTGCCTCTGCAAGTAAAAATGCGGAAAAAGTTATTCAGAATCTCAATGCTAAAGGATTATTTGATATTATTGCAGATGGGTACAGTGTAAAGAACACAAAGCCTGCACCGGATTTATTTCTCTTTGCAGCAAAAAGATTAAATGTAAATCCCACAAAATCTGTCGTTTTTGAAGATGCCCAAGCAGGTATAGAGGCAGCACTAAACGGTGGATTTTTCTGTGTAGGTATCGGTCCTGAAGAAAGAGTCGGTCAAGCTCATTTAAGATACGACCGGACAGAAGATATTCAACTGGAGGATGTCCTTTCATTAAATCGATAGGAGAATTGTTATGGAAAAGATAAAAAATAATTTAATAACAGAAACCGGCTGGGAATTGATTGAGACAGTTTATGACAAAACTCAAGCCATCAATTCAGGCAGTAACTTTATGACAGGGAATGGTTATTTGGGTTACAGAGGAACTTTGGCAGAGGATACAAAAGATGATTATGTTGGATGCTTTGTAACAGATACATGGGATAATGCCGATGGTAAGTGGGAAGAATTATGCAATGTACCCAACGGGCTTTTTACTCAAATATTAATAAAAGGTGTCCCGCTTTCTGTAAAAAGAGATAAACTTGAAAGTTTTCAAAGAAAATTGAATCTAAAAAACGGTGTAACTTCTATTGATTTCACAAAAACTATAGAAGATACAGGCATCAATGTAACCTATCATGAAGAAAAATTTGCTAGTTTGCGAGATTATCATGTCATACCCTTAAAAATGGAACTGACTTTGGATCAAAACTCAACGATCGTCATTTTAGAAGGAATTGATGGGGTTGTTTGGAACTTAAATGGGGATCATCTCAAGCATTATCATTCAGGACAATCCAACAACAGCTTGTTTTTAACGACTGAAACTTATGAAAAAAAGCAACTTATTACAGTTGCTAGTAGTGTTAAACTATTTGGACTGGATATACTAAAGACAAAAATAATCAAGAAAGATTCAGGTATATATAGGGAGTTGGAATGTAAACTAAAAAGTGATCAAAAAGCCGTGATATATAAATTCATGAGTGTTTATCATTCAAATGAATCCGCTGATCCGCTTAGTAAAGCTTTAACTGATGTTTCTTCAATTGATTATGAATCACTGGTACAAGCCAATAAAGAAATATGGGGAGAAAAATGGCAAAAATATGATATTAAAATCAAGGGGAATTTGCTAGATGAAACAGCCGTAAGATTTAATACCTATCACAGTGTCATTGCCACTCCTACTCATGCCAGCCTCCCTATTGGCGCCAGGGGACTATCATGCCAAGCGTATCAAGGAGCTGCTTTTTGGGATCAAGAGATTTTTAATCTTCCCATGTATTTATACACTGATGCCCAAACGGCAAAAAACATATTAAAATATCGATATGATACTCTGGATGGTGCCAGGAGAAAGGCGAGCTCTTTAGGTTTTAAAGGCGCTTTTTATGCATGGATTAGTGGTAAAAGCGGTGATGAATTATGTCCGGATTTTTTCTTTAAAGATGTCCTGACCGGAAGACCTATCAGAAATCACTTTAACGATTGGCAAATACACATCACACCTGATATTGTTTTTTCGATTTGGAAATATTTTCAGATTACAAAAGACGAGCAATTCTTAGTTGATTATGGGGCTGAGGTAATTTTAGAATCTGCTAGATTTCTTTCTTCCAGAGTTGTTTATCTTCCCTCAAAAAAACGTTATGAATTATGGAAGATTCAAGGACCGGATGAATATCATGAGAATGTTGAAAATAATGCGTTTACTAATTATCAAACAAAATATGCCATTGATATCGCATTATGGGTGTTAGAATCACTAAATGAAAAATATCCAAATCAATTCCAAGTAGTTTTAGATAAAATCGGTATTAAGGACGATGAGATCTCGCTGTTTAAAGACATTGCTGAAAAGATTTACTTGCCAAAGCCAAATGAAAAAGGTGTGATCGAACAATTTGACGGTTTCTTCAAATTGGAAAGTATAACACCTGCAGAGAAAATTAAAGATCGTCTCATCAAAAAGGATGAATATTATGGATGGCCAAATGGTATAGCGGTTTTTACTCAGGCAATAAAGCAAGCGGATGTCATACAGTTAATCACCATGCATCCCGAGCTCTTTTCGAAGGAAATAAAAAGAGAAAATTATGATTATTATGAACCAAGAACTCTTCACTTTTCCTCCTTAAGTCCGTCTATTTACTCTATTTCAGCCGCACAAATAGGGTATGTTGAAGAAGCTTTAAAGAAATTTCGCAAATCCATATTTATAGATCTTAATAATACTAATGATCCAATTAGCGGTGGTACATTTATTGGCGGTATCCACACAGCAGCTGCAGGCGCAGCCTGGCAAATGGTTGTGAACGGTTTTACTGGTTTTGAAGTAATAGATGAAAAGCTAATCCTTAATCCTCAAATACCTGAGGAATGGCAAAAAATCGATTATCAAGTTGAATTGAAAAACAATATTTATCAAATATCAATTGAAAAAAAGTTGACAAAAATAACTATAAAAAAAATCAAAGAAACTTCTTTGGTATTAGTTCTAAATAATCATGAGTTTCCATTGAAAGAAGGAAAGAATATTTTCAAAAAGGGTGAAGATTATTAATTGGAAACTGAATAGTGTTCTTGTAATTGGAATAACAAAAAAAAGAATTGCGTCATAATCCTCTGTATATAACAAATTTACGGAGGTGCTCAGAAAATGAGAAAATTATTAGGAATTAGCATGTTGGTTTTTTTTGTAACTCTTACTGCATTAGGTTATGTGAATCCCGATTATAAAAATCCGGTAATCAATGTTGTTAACGCAACAGCTGACGCTGTCGTAAAGATTGATGTTGAAAAAACCGTTTCTACTACTGTAGATCCTTTTATGGAAGAGTTTTTTAAAAGATTTTTTGGAGAACAACAAAATCCTTTTGGTACCGAAAGAAAACAAACATCATTGGGTTCAGGTTTTATTTTTGATAACGAAGGTCATATACTAACAAATGAACATGTAGTCCATGGAGCAGAAAAAATAAAGGTTACTTTATTCAGTGGAAAGACTTATGATGCCGAATATATAGGCGGAGACTCGGAAATGGATATCGCTATCATAAAAATAACAAATGAAAATGGAAGTGATTTTCCTTATTTGGAATTTGGTGATTCCGATAATTTACAGATTGGCCAAGTTGCAATAGCAATTGGTAATCCACTCGGTTTTCAGCATACAGTTACAACGGGTGTTGTTAGTGCGACAGAAAGACAGATACCAAAACCCGATAATTCCGGGTATTATACCAATTTGATTCAAACGGATGCTGCCATTAATCCCGGTAACAGTGGTGGACCTTTGTTGAATATACACGGTGAAGTAATCGGTATCAATACAGCCATCGTCAATCCCACTAGTGGAACTAATCTGGGATTTGCCATTCCCATTAACGATGTTAATATGTTTATTGAAGATCTAATCAAGTATGGAAAATTACAGAAACCTCAGATTGGTGTAAAGATCATGAATATTGATGAAAACACCAAAGATGCTTTAAACCTTGACAGCACAGAAGGTGCCATAGTAGTTGAAGTAACACCTGGATCACCTGCAGATAAAGCAGGTATTAAACCTCAAGATATCATACTGGAATTTTTAGGCGAAGAGGTCAAAAATAAAGAACAATTAGCCAGTATGATTAGAAAACAGGAAATTGGAAAAATGGCATCGATAAAATTAGATAGAAATGGTGAAATTATTGTGTTGCAAGTAGAGCTTTTGCCCCCTGAGGATCAGGAAGTATCGAAAGAAGAAAAGGTTGAACCAGAAGTAATAACCAAAGGAAATACTTCTGAATTGTTAGGGATTTCTGTAGCAGAGTTGACAGATAATCTGAGAAAGGAATATAAAATTTCATCAAATGTAAATGGTTTATTTATCAATGAAGTTTCTTCTTCGTCTCTTGCATATAGGATGGGTTTAAGGCGAGGAGCGGTTTTGTTATCAATCAACAGACAAAACATTACTTCAACTACTGAATTTGAAGATATAGTTTCAAGTTTAAAGAAAGGTCAATCTGTAGCTTTATATGTTTACGTTCCCGGCGAAGGTTCTCTAATGCTTTCATATCCTTTACAATAAATATTGATCGGAATCTCCCCTTTTATAGGGGAGATTTTTTCTTTGAAAACATGATATAATCTAACAATTATCAATAGTAAATAAGGAGGAATAAAAATGAAAAAAACTCTGAGTATTATCATGATGCTTTGTTTTACTCTTGCTTTAGTTTTTGGGGCTACTGATCAGATTCAACCTCGAAAAATTATTATTACACCGGAAGAACCTTCTACAATGGAGGCTTCTATTAGAATTAATAAGGGTGAAGGTAGTGTTTATCAATCGGGTGAATCTATATCTATTCAATTTGAAGTTAATAAAGATGCCTATGTTGTTATTTATGATATTGAAGCGGACGGAAATACACACATTATATATCCTAACAGATTTCAGCCTGACAATAAAGTGATGGCGAATCAAACAATCACACTTCCTCAGGGGTATAACATGACTGTCGGATCCAAGCAAGGTCAAGAGTATTTACAGATTGTTGCCAGTTCT
>Ga0272443_10000268_pt1 | contig 98308 bp, 88 predicted proteins | sample SSMAcet12_FD_193581 | JGI IMG/M metagenome (GOLD analysis project Ga0272443, IMG submission 193581) | Marine sediment archaeal communities from Little Sippewissett salt marsh, Falmouth, MA, United States - SSM-Acet-12 | ecosystem: Environmental > Aquatic > Marine > Wetlands > Sediment ... | reverse complement strand
CGATCCGATCCATGGTTTCCAGGGCACGGTCTTCGATCGCGGAGTTTTTCGCTTTTAGATCGTCGATCTCCTTGAGGGTCGCCTGGTACTCACGGTTGGTTTTGACCGATCGCAGCCGCTCCTGGAGTTTTTTGATCCGCTCGGCGTTGATCTTCATATCCGCCTCGAAGGTGCGATAGTCTCTTTTCAGGTCGGTCAGGGACTGTTCGTCGCCGGCAAGGGCGCTTCCCTGGGATTCGATTTCCTCGTCCAGGGACTTTAGTTTGGCCGGCTTGGCCTCCAACCGCTTTTGAAGCTGGTATCGATCGGTTTCGATCGTCTGCAGTTCGATGAGGATATCGATCTGCTCCTTTGTAATGGACGCCATGACATCACCTACTTCCATCGTTGCACTTGTTTGCAGGGCGCCGGAAGCGTCCCGCTCGTTTCTGGTTACAATCGCCGAAACGGATCCTGCTCGGTCCGGCACGCTTCCACGGCCGCCGAAAATCCCCGCCGTTCGATCGCCTCTCTGAGACGCTCGACCAGGGCGCCGACCATGAGGTGTTCGGAGCCGAAGTGGCCGATATCGACGAGAGCTCTGCCCGCATTTTCCGCATCCCGGGCATCGTGGTAACGAAGATCTCCGGAAACAAACGCCTGGGCGTCGGAGGCGAAAAACGCGTTCATCAAGGATCCCCCGCTGCCTGTGCATACGGCCACCCGGGAAACAACCAAGGACGGATCCCCGACCATCCGCACCGTGGAAAGCCCCATCCGACCCTTGATTTGTCGGATCAGATCAGAGAGGCTCACGGGCAGGGGAAGATCTCCGATTCTGCCAAGGCCCGGCCGCTGCGCAGCGCCGGTGTCCAGGCTGGAAATGTTCTCGATCCCGATCCTTTCGGCGAGCAGATCATTTAGCCCGCCCCGGGCAATGTCCAGGTTTGTGTGAACGGCCACCACGGCCATTTTATGCGCCAACGCCGCCTCCACCGTGCGCCCTACCGGCGTTGAGGCATCGATCCGGCGAAGAGGGCGGAAAATCAATGGATGGTGGGTCACCAGCAGATCAGCGTTTTGCCGGCAGGCGGACACGACCACCTCGGGCTGAGGATCAAGGGCAACCCAGATTTTTTTCACCGGCCAGTGCCGGGCGCCGACCTGCAGCCCTGAATTGTCCCACTCCTCGGCCAGCTCCGCCGGTGCAATGGTTTCCAGTATCTCCATCAGGTCCCCGACCGTGGCGTTCATTTCCTGCCCGACTCCTCAGGCCGACCGCATTCTGCGGACGCAAAAAAAGGCGTGGTCTGCCCGCGCCTTAGATGCTCTTTTCCGGTCCGGTTTCGCTTTTTGCCAGGTGCTTTGATCCGCACCTGAGATCTTCCATTCATCACTGGGGGTTCCCTTCCGATTTGGAGACGCCGGTTCGGCCGCCGCCTCCAACCGCATGATCATGAAGTGGGCCCACCTGGGATCGAACCAGGGACCTACCGGTTATGAGCCGGTGGCTCTGCCAGTTGAGCTATGGGCCCTCGTCGGTAAGGCGAAGTACCGGATCAGTAGCTGCCGCCGTTCTTTTTGTCAACTGTCTATAAAACTTTTCAGCTTCCGGCTCCGCGTCGGGTGGCGCAGTTTGCGCAGCGCCTTGGCTTCGATCTGTCGGATACGCTCCCGGGTGACGGCAAAGTCCTGTCCGACTTCTTCCAGCGTGTGGTCTGCCTTTTCTCCAATGCCGAAACGCATTCTCAGCACTTTTTCTTCGCGGGGCGTAAGGGTTGCAAGCACCTTCCGGGTCTGCTCGGCAAGATTGAAGCTCACCGCCGCATCCGATGGAAGCATGAATTTTTTGTCCTCGATGAAATCTCCCAGGTGGCTGTCTTCTTCTTCTCCGATGGGCGTCTCCAGCGAAATCGGCTCCCGGGCGATTTTCAGCACCTTGCGGACTTTTTCCAGAGGGATCTCCATTTTTTCGGCGATCTCCTCCGGCGAAGGCTCCCGCCCCAGCTCCTGAACCAGGTACCGCGAGGTACGAATCAGCTTGTTGATGGTTTCGATCATGTGAACCGGAATGCGGATCGTCCGGGCCTGGTCGGCAATCGCCCGGGTGATCGCCTGACGAATCCACCACGTCGCGTAGGTGCTGAACTTGTAGCCCCGCCGGTATTCGAACTTGTCCACAGCCTTCATCAGCCCGATGTTTCCCTCCTGGATCAAGTCGAGAAACTGCAGTCCGCGGTTGGTGTATTTCTTGGCAATACTCACCACCAGGCGAAGGTTGGCCTTGATCAATTCGCCTTTGGCGTTTTTGGCCCTCAAATGGCCGGTATCCACGTCTGCCATGATCCGCTTCAGCGACCGGTTCTTGGCTTTCAACCCGATCTCGCACTCTGCGATGGTGTACTGGGTCTTTCTGAATTCAGAATAAATGGCCGCGATTTCCGCCACTTTCATCTTGCAGCGGGGTCGGGCCCATTTGACGAACTTTTTTTCGCTAATGGCTTCGGCCCGCATGTCGGTCAGCGTGATGGACAGCCGTTCTGCACAGGCGGCCAACTTCTGATTCATCTGATCGAACCATTCGATCTGGTCCCGGATCGTCTGTTCGATCTCTTCGATGACGCTGCCTTCCAACCGCCAGTCCTTGAGCAGATTGAAAATCTTGTTGTTTCTGCGCGCGATGCTTCGCCGGATCCGCCGCTGTTCATCCGGCTGGAGCTTGGCGGTGAAGAGCTTTTCCCGAAGCGTACGATTTTCTTCGTGAATGGCACGAATCTGGCGAATCGTGCTCAAAAAGCTTTCGATCTGAAACACCTCGTCGACATAGGTATCGCCTTCATCCAGATCCCTCAATACGTGCTTGGGACGCAGGGCGCCGTTTTCGATCTTCTCTCCGAGCAGCAGAATTGCCTCGACGCCGGTGGTGGTTTCCAAAAGGGCCTTGAGCACCTCCTGCTCACCGGCTTCGATCTTTTTGGCGATCTCCACCTCCCCTTCACGGCTCAAAAGCGTGACCAGCCCCATCTCCCGGAGGTACATTTTCACCGGATCGGTGACGCTGCCGAAGTCTGCCACTGCGCTGGCGCCCGCCTTTCGCTCCCGGCTTTTCTTTTCGGCTTCGATCTCCTTCTTCTTCGTTTTATCAACGACATCGATGTTCATCTCGTCGAACATCATCAGGGTTTCATCGATGGTTTCCGGGGATGTCGCCTCCTCGGGAAGCACCTCGTTGACCTCTTCATAAGTTAGATATCCACGCTTTTTTCCCTTGACGATCAGCGCCTTGAGGGCCTTGGCCTGGGGAGAATCTGCTTTCGCGGACGATTTCTTGGTTCTTTGCGCGGCCTTCTTTGCCATACGCTCCACCCTCCCGAATCTGGCGGCGTTCCGGTTTACAATGGTTATGGTTTGCGGCGCTACTCTTTGCGGAGGAGCGCCATCTTCTCTTTTTCCCTGCGGACAGCCTGCTTGTATTTTTCGGCGAGCAGACGATCCAATGAAGCGTCGTCGCTTCCTTTTTCAGCGGCCCGGATCTCTTCTGTCAGGTCATCTCGGCTCCGCCCCGCTCCCTTCTTCACCAGCTGGGCGATCAATTGAAGGCCGGATTTCCGGTTCCAGGGTTCGTCCTCCATGGCCAGGGCAGCCACGGTATCCTCGCTTCCCTCGATCGCTTCGACGATCTGTGAGGCCCGGACCGGCCGGTCCCGCTGGGCGAGGACATAGGCTCCGATTCGGCGCAGCACCGAATCGGAGAAATGGTCCAGCACCTTGCGCTGGTCGATATTGTCGAGGATGTCTGGAAACTGCAGCATCATTGCGACGATTTTCCGCTCCAGCCGGTTTTCGGCGTTTTTCCTGTCCGGAAGCTGCCGTTTCTCCGCCCTTTTTTTGAAATCGTCGCTGCCGGCCGCCCGGATTTTCTCCAGCAAGGCCGATTCCTCGATGCCAAGACTCTCGGAAAGCTCCCGAATATAAAGGGCGCGTTTGACCGGGTCGGCAAGCGCCGCCAGCGGAGAGGCCATTTCGGCCACGATTTTCACCTTGCCCTCCACCGAAAGCCCGTGCTTGTTTTTCGCCGAATCCATCAAAAAAGGAATCACACTTTGGGCTTTCTCGGCCAGGGCGGCAAACCGGCTGCCGCCGTGTTCGCAGACAAAAGAATCCGGATCGTGGCCTGTAGCAAGGACTATAATTTGGGCATCCACATATTCCTTGTCAAATATCTGTATGCTCCGTTCGGCCGCTCGGATGCCCGCTTCGTCAGAATCATACACGAGGACGACCCGCCCTGCTTCACCGACGAAACCGCGCAGCATCCGCACATGATCGACGGTCAGGGAAGTCCCGAGGGTGGCCACGGCATTTTTGATTCCGCTCTGGTGCAGGCTGAGCACGTCAAAGTAGCCCTCCACCACGAAAACGGTACCGGTCTGGCGGCAATGGTTTCGGGCCTGGTGGGCGCCGTACAGCGACCGGCTTTTGTGGTAAACTGGATTTTCCGGTGAGTTCAAATACTTAGGGAGAGTATCGTCCAACACCCGACCGCCGAAGCCAACCACCCGTCCGCCGACGTCTTGAATGGGAAAAATGATCCGCTCCCGGAAGCGGTCATAGTAGCCGTCTCCGCTTTTCCGCGGCACGATCAGCCCGGCCTTTTCCAACAGCTGCAGGGACAGCCCGGTTTGCCGGGCGTGGGAGACCAACTGGTCCCAGCCGGCCGGCGCAAAGCCGATCTGAAAATCTTCGAGAACCTCGGCCGGCATCTGGCGACGATGCAGATAGGCCATCGCCCGGTCACCGGTTCCCTTCCGATAGAGCGATCCCCGGAAAAATTCAGCCGCCCTGAGGTTGATGGCCAGAATTTTTTCCCTCTCGCTGTACCGCCGCCGCTGCTCTGGAGACTGGCCCTGCACCGGCAGTTCGATGCCGTACTTTCCGGCCACCACCCGGACCGCTTCCGGAAACGACATTCCATCGTGTTTCATCAAAAACGTAAAAACGTTTCCTCCGGCCCCGCAGCCGAAGCAGTAAAAAATCTGCTTTTCACGGTTGACGCTGAAGGAGGGAGTTTTTTCGGCATGAAAAGGGCAGAGTCCGAGAAAGTTCCTGCCCGACTTTTTGAGCACCACGGATTCGGAAATAATGTCTAGAATATCCGCTGCCGTTCGGATTTCGGCGATTTTCTCTTCAGGGATGTAGCCGGTCAAAAAAGAGCACCCCCATGTTCGATTGATGACCTGGTGGCCTGTCAAGAAAGGGGCCTAACGGGGATGAGGGTCGATCAAAGTTTTCAAGCGCACCGTAGACATCGATCATCGGTCAACCAGAAAATCGATCCGACCCAAAAAACTCGACAGATAACCGTATAGTTTTGTTCACAACCATTTCAATGTCAAGTAATTTTTTCTTCTTTCTTTCCCGCCGCAACGGCGATGGCCTCTTGCAGGTCAAGACTGCCGCTGTAAAGCGCGCGGCCGGTAATCACGCCGACGACGCCGACCGCCTCCAGCGGCAGAAGCCGGCGGACGTCGTCGATCGAGGAGACCCCCCCTGAAGCGACCACCGGAATCCGAACCGCTTCGGCCATCCGGCGGGTCTCGTCGATGTTCGGGCCGGTCTGCATGCCATCTCTGTGAATGTCGGTGAAGTTGATGGCGGCTACCCCGTCGTCCTGGAAACGGCGGGCCAGGTCCGTGGCCCTGATCGAGGTGGTTTCGGTCCAGCCTTCGATGGCCACCATGCCGTCTTTGGCATCGATTCCCACCACGATTTTCCCCGGAAATTCGCGGCAGGCCTCTTTGACCATGTTCGGATTTCGGATGGCCTCGGTTCCGATCACCAGCCGCTCCACCCCAAAACCGGCGTACATGGCAATGACATCCAGGGAACGAATGCCGCCGCCCACCTGGATGGGAATCTCGACCGATCCAAGGATGCTTCGAATCGGATCCAGATTGCAGGGGGTTTTCTCCACGGCGCCGTCCAGGTCCACGACGTGAAGCATTTCCGCCCCGTGGCCTGCCCAGCGAATTGCCATGGCCGCCGGGTCATCGGAAAATACCGTCTCTTGGTCCATGCGGCCCTGCAAAAGCCGCACACATCTGCCCTTTCGGATGTCTATCGCGGGAATAACGATCATAGGTGGACTCGATATTTCGAACTCGTTTAGGGAAAGTCGGCAAATGCGGCATCGAGCGCCTGCCGGGCCATGTCCGGCGCCGTCACCCAGCGCCCCTTCCGTTCGATAAATTTTCCGACCTGAAAAAGGTCCTCGCTCAGGCTCAGCTGGGTGTCGTCCACGCCGGCACTCCAAACGATGCGTCCCGTCGGTATTTGGATCAGGTGCAGATCAAAGGCTACCGAGGCCGGTGAATCGACGCCGTATGGGGTTCCCACCCGATCTTTAAACCGGTACACAAAACCGGCAAGCACGGCATCGACAGACAGCGCGCTGCCGATGTTGACGATCGCCTCCCGGTCCGGCACAAGGTCTTCATTTTCGAGCGACATCTGCGACAAAACGGCCCGGGCCTGCCCCGGATAAATGACCGAAAATTCGGTGCGATCTTCGAGGGTTGCAACGACATGGTCGGTCAAAAAAGAAACGGCCTCGTCGGAGACCGGTCCGATGGGAAACACCTTCCCGGAAATCGGGGAACGCACCGCCGACTCGACCGGATACCGGGCGGCCATGTTTTGAAAGGACAAAACAAGGACGGACTCCGGTGCAGCGCCCTTGGCGACATCCGATACCGTCACCCGGCTCTGACATGCTGTGAGACACGCCAGGAGGCACAGCGCAAAAAAAGCTGCCGCGGGGAAATTGCAGACCCCGCGGCGAAGGGAAAAACGCATGGATTTTCCTCATGCGGCCGGCTATAACGTCCCCTTGGTGGAGGGCGCACCGGTCCTTCTCGGATCGATTGCCGAGGCCTGGTCAAGCGCCCGCCCGGACGCCTTGAACATCGACTCGATGATGTGGTGCTCGTTTTCTCCGTAAAAAACGTTCAGGTGCAGGTTCAGCCCGCCGCGGGACACCAGGGCGCGGAAAAATTCCTTTGCCAGAAGCGTGTCGAAAGCCGCGCCCGGGACATGGCCGGATGGAAGGGAAAACGCCAGAAAGGGCCGCCTTGACAGGTCCACCGTGACTGCGGTGAGCACTTCGTCCATGGGGACCACCGCGTGGCCGTATCGCTGAATCCCATTTCGGTCCCCCAATGCCCGGTCCAGGGCTTCGCCGAGCACCAGCCCCACATCCTCCACCGTGTGATGGAAGTCGACATCCAGATCTCCCCGGGCATCGACGGTAAGCTCGAAAAGACCGTGAGCGGCAAAAAGGGCCAGCATATGGTCAAAAAACCCGATTCCGGTATTGACTTTGCTGGCACCGGTTCCGTCGAGTTTCAATGAAATACGGATTTCGGTCTCTTTGGTTGTCCGCTGTGCGGTGGCCGATCTTTGCATGTCGTTTGGAGACCCTCCCGGCAGCCGCCGGCACCGGCCGCCGCCTGAAAATACACGATAACCCTACAGAATATTTTAAAATTCGTACAGACAAATCCGGAAAAAGTCAACGACGACAGATGAAAAATGCCGACTCGTTCGAGTCGGCATTTTTCATCTGTTGGTGGAGATGAAGGGATTCGAACCCTCGACCTCGGCGTTGCGAACGCCGCGCTCTCCCAGCTGAGCTACATCCCCAGATAAATGCGCTCTGCGACAAACCCGCTCCGCGCATTTGTAGTATAAAAAACGATTTGCCTTGCCAAGTCGGAGTCTTGGAACTCAGATACCAAAGACTGTATTTGATAACAGAATCGGACGGGGCGGTCAAACAAAAAAACCTTGCAAAATTCGTTCGCAAATGTTGATTTTAGGGGTTCGACAGGTGATCAGTCAACTTTCGAGTTTCTTCTTCAGTGGAGCGAAATGGGCGATTTGATGGCGGTATACGCTGTCTGAGCGACTTAGGAACCCTTACATCAGCGCCCGCTGAGCGGTCCTTGATTGGCGCTGCTATTCAACCACCTCATCTTGACATGATGGAGAACAATAGATGAAGCTAAAAGACGCTTTTAAAACATACACAGCCGACCAGGACAAAGTTCTGCCGCCGGAGGAAACAGTCCGGCGATTTCGCAATCGTCTTGCCAAAATCGATCTGGACATCCTCGGCGAGACGCTTCGCATCGACAGCGGGCGGCTGGACATTCCGGTGTTTTTCAGCACCTGCGGCAAAGATGCCCGGCGGGTCATCGGCACCAAAAAGCAAATGGGAAAAGGCGCCACACCGTTCCAGGCAGAAGCCAGCGCTGTCATGGAGCTGGCCGAACGCTTCAGCTTCTTTTCCTTTGCCAAAAACCCGGAAAATTTTCAGACCGCCACTCACCGTGAGATGGGCACAGAAGCGATCGACTTTTCGCGCATCGCCCTCTCCGTTCACGACCAAAGCCCAGACATTGCCCGCGCCCGGCGGGTATACGAGCAACTACCGATGCGCTGGACCCGAGGCTTTTCCCTGACGCGGCAAAAAGAGGTCATGATTCCCTTCGATTGGTTTTTCGCCATCAACGAGTTCAACGGTCCTTCGGCGGGAAACTGCGTCGAAGAGGCCCTCGCCCAGGGAATCTGCGAAATTGTGGAGCGCCATGTCTCTTCTTTGGTCAGCCGGGGGCGGCTTGCGGTTCCCCGCATCGACACCGCCTCGGTCACCGATCCGGCCGCGGTCGAGATGCTTGAAAAATATCGAAGCGCCGGCATTCGTATCACCGCATCAGATTTTACCCTGGAAATGGGGATTCCCACCGTCGGGGTTCTCGCCTATGATCCGGCAACCTTCCCCGCGGAAAGTGAAATCGTCTGGACCGCCGGCACCACCGCAAACCCTGAAAAGGCCCTGAGCCGGGCGCTGACCGAAGTGGCCCAGCTGGCCGGCGATTTCCATTCCAAGTCCAATTACGTGGCCAGCGGGCTTCCCAAATTCAGCCGCCTCGAAGAGGCCGGCTATATCGTGGAAGCCCCGAATACCGTCCGGATCGGGGATCTGCCCGACATTTCCGACGACAACATCCGACTGGAGGTGGAGCGATGCGTGGCGGCCCTGGCCGATCGGGGTCTGGAGGTCATTGTCGTCGATACGACCCATCCCGTGCTCGGCATCCCTGCTTTTTACACCATCGTCGCCGGCGCCCACTTCAGAGAAAGAGCCCATCAGACCAGCGTGGGGATGTTCACGGCCAAGCTGATCGCCGAAAAATATCCGCCGCTGGAGGCGGCAGAAAAACTGGCGCAGATGGACGCGCTTCTTCCCGGAAAGTACTATGTCAAGTTTCACCTCGGGGTGAGCCGACTGAACGCGGGATCGCCCGAATCGGCTGCCGCCGATCTTTCCTCGGCCCTGGCCCTGGAGCCCGCAGAAGAGGACCGGGCCACGATCTGCTCTTACCTGGGCGTCTGCTTCAAGGAAACGGGACGGTACCGGCAAGCCCTGGAAGTGCTGGAAAAAGGACTTTCGATCGATCCAGCCCGCACCGACATTCTCAATCTGATGGGCTTTTGCCGCTTCAAGCTTGGGGACCACAAAGAGGCGATTGACCACTTCAAGACCTTGCTTGATCTCGACCCGAGCAGCGCCATCGATTATGCCAACATTGCCGTCAACTACCGGGAGATGGGAGACACCCAAAAGGCCGTGGAATACTTCGAGATGGCGCTGGCCCTGGACCCCACCATCGACTTTGCCCGCCAGGGGCTGCTGGGGCTTCTTCAGCAATAGAGTTGCACGTCCCTTGGTTTGTCGGCTGCCATCGGAAAGTGACCATCGGCGGCACCCCTGGAAGGCTGGGATGCCGGGAGGCCTGGAGGCATGAGCCAAGATTGCGCCTGCGGTTGACTTTCGACTTCTTCAAGACAGGCGCCTGTTTCTTCCTTTTGTTTTGAAGCGTTCCAGCTTCCCAGCTTGCCGGCGGCTGCCCTTCCGGCCTTCCCTTTAAATCCTCCGGTTTATTCTTATATTGAACCCTGCGGCAGGAATCTGCCGCCCGATGAACCATGGAAAGGAGAATCGATATGGAAAAAGAAACCTTTACGATACCGAATATTTCCTGTGGCCACTGCGTGATGACCATCAAAAACGAGCTGAGCGAGATCGACGGCATCCAGGTCGTCGATGGCAATGCCGATGGGAAAACCGTGGAGGTGACATGGGAGGCGCCGGCGACAGAGGAAAAGATCCGAGCCACCCTTGCTGACATCAATTATCCGGCGCAATGAGGAAAAGGACGTGACATCCGAGCTTGTGCTTGCTGCGAAAACGGCCCTGGCTGCCGGCCGGGAGATCTTGAAGATCTACGAGAACGGTTTTTCCGTGGAAGAAAAAGCCGATGGATCCCCCCTGACCCAGGCGGATCGATGCGCTCACGAAATTATCCAGGCGGCGCTTTCCGACACCGGACTTCCGCTGCTCAGTGAAGAGGGCCGGGACATCGCCTACGACCAGCGCAAAGCCTGGGAGCGGTTCTGGTTGGTCGATCCATTGGACGGCACCAAAGAATTCATCCATCGGCGCGGCGAGTTCACGGTCAACATCGCGTTGATCGAAGACGGCCGGCCTGTCATGGGCATCGTCTACCTGCCGACGACGGGGGCGCTCTATGCCGCCGCCCGGGGACTCGGAGCCTGGCGCCTGGAGCGAAAGCAGTTTTCGATTCTGGCGTCCTTGTCCGAAGAGTTGGCGCTGAAAGGCGCCTGGTCCAAAATCACCGATGAAGCCGGGCGGCTGCCCTTGGCCCATTGGGCGCAGCGGCCCTTTACGATCATCGGCAGTCGCTCCCACGGCACCGAAGCCGTCAGCGCCTATGTCCAGAGACAGGAAAAGGAGCACGGTCGGGTCGATTTCATTTCGGCCGGAAGCTCCTTGAAGTTTTGCCGGGTGGCCGAAGGTGCAGCAGACGTCTATCCCCGATTCGGCCCCACCATGGAATGGGACACCGCCGCAGGCCAGGCAGTTGCCGAATCCGCAGGCGCAGAAGTGGTCGACGCCGAGTCCGGCCGGCCCTTGGTCTACAACAAACCGGACCTGAAAAATCCCTGGTTCATCGTTCGAAGAAAAAATGGCAGTCCTCTGTTCGGGAAGCGGAAATAAAACGATTGATACGAGATGGGCGATAAAAACACCCAAGACAGCGAGAACAGGTTGCGCCGAATCGAGTTTCCGGTTACCGGCATGACCTGCGCCAATTGCGCGGCCAATATCGAACGCGGGCTGAAAAAGCTCGACGGCGTGGCACACGTGTCGGTCAATTTCGGCTCCGAGCGCGCCAGGGTGGAGATAGACGAAAGCAAGACCAGTATGTCAGACGTGGTCGACCGGATTCAACGCTCCGGCTACGGCGTCGCCACCCAGCGCATCGAGCTGCCGATCACCGGCATGACCTGCGCCAACTGTTCGGCAAATGTCGAACGGGCCCTCAAGAAAAAAGTCCCCGGTGTCACAGACGCATCGGTCAATTTTGGCAGCGAACGGGCCTCGGTCGACTTTATCCCTTCGGTTTCCGGCATCGACGATCTGGTGGCGGCCATTGAAAAAGCCGGCTACGGCGCCGTGGTGCCGGAAGAGAGCGTCACGGCCGAGGATGCCGAGCTTTCGGCCAGGCAGGCGGAGATCGCCGATCAGACCCGGAAGTTTTTCGCCGGCGTGGTCTTCGCCCTGCCTCTTTTTTTGCTGAGCATGGCGCGGGACTTCGGGTTGACCGGTCCATGGAGCCACGCCGCCTGGGTGAACTGGCTCTTCTTTGCCCTGGCCACACCGGTACAGTTTTACACCGGATGGGACTACTACGTCGGCGGGATCAAGAGCCTTCGGAACAAAAGTGCGAACATGGACGTGCTGGTGGCCATGGGCTCTTCGGTGGCCTACGGCTATTCGGTCTTCGTTCTACTGTTTCCGGCGCTGGGAGACCACGTCTATTTCGAGACATCGGCGGTGATCATCACCCTGATCAAGCTGGGCAAGATGCTCGAGGCAAGGACCAAGGGCCGCACCGGAGGCGCCATCCGAAAACTGATGGGGCTTCGGCCCGACACCGCCGTGGTGATCGACGACGACGGAAACGAGCAGGAAATCCCCCTGACCCGGGTCCAGCAGGGAGACCGTCTGCTGGTCCGCCCCGGCGAACGGATTCCGGTTGACGGACAGGTTCAAGAAGGCCGATCGGCGGTGGATGAATCGATGCTGACCGGCGAGCCGCTCCCGGTGGACAAGGGTCCCGGGGACAAAGTGGTGGGCGGCACGATCAACGGCCAGGGGCTGCTGCAGCTCACGGCCACGGCTGTCGGAAAAGACACCGCCCTTGCCCAGATCATCCGCCTGGTCCAGGAGGCCCAGGGAACACGGCCGCCCATCCAGGCCCTGGCCGACCGGGTGGCGGCCTATTTCGTGCCGACGATCATCGCCGTGGCCGTCGGCACGTTTCTGGTCTGGTGGGCCCTGGGCGGCCAGTTCGTGCCCGCGATGATTCGGCTGGTGGCCGTTCTGGTCATCGCCTGCCCATGCGCACTGGGTCTTGCCACCCCAACCGCCATCATGGCCGGCACCGGCAAGGGCGCTGAAAGCGGCATTCTTTTCAAACGCGGCGAGGCCCTGGAGACCGCCACCCGGCTCGACACGGTGATCCTGGACAAGACCGGAACCATCACGGAGGGAAAACCGACCGTGGCGGATGTTGTCCCCACTGATTCGGCCGGACTCGACGAAGCCTCGCTGCTTCGCATCGCCGCTTCGGCCGAGCAGGGGTCGGAGCATCCGTTGGGCAAGGCCATCGTCAACGCGGCAAAGGAGCGCGGCATCAGGCCGGAAAAGCTGTCGACGTTTTCAGCCGCCGGCGGCAGCGGGGTAGAGGCCCGGGTCGCAGAACACCACATTCGCGTCGGCAAGCCGGGCTGGTTTGACGAGCAAGGCATGGCGCTGGCCCCGGTGGCCGACGACATCGAGCGGCTTCAGTACGAAGGCAAGACCGTGATGGTCGTCGTTCGCGACGACGCCTTGTGCGGGCTGATCTCGGTTTCCGACCGACTCAAGTCCGATTCGACCGATGCCATCGATCGGCTGCACCGCCAGGGCCTTTACGTGGTCATGCTTACCGGTGACAATCCCCGCACCGCCCGGACCATCGCCGACCAGGTCAAGGTCGACGATGTCTACGCGGAGGTGCGTCCGGAGGAAAAATCGGCCAAGGTAAGGCAAATCCAGGAAGAAGGCCGGAAGGTGGCCATGGTCGGCGACGGCATCAACGATGCGCCGGCCCTGGCCCAAGCCGATGTGGGAATGGCCATCGGCACCGGAACCGACGTCGCCATCGAAAGCGCAGACGTGATTCTGTCCAGCGGCAGCCTTCTGGGCGTACCCCGGACCATGGACGTCAGCCGGGCCACCATGCGCACCATCCGTCAAAACCTGTTCTGGGCTTTTTTCTACAACCTTGCCCTGGTACCGGTGGCCGCCGGCGTGCTTCAACCCTTCGAAGGCGTTCCCGCGTTCCTGCGCCAGCTCCATCCCATCCTGGCCGCCCTGGCCATGGCCTTTTCGAGCATCTCGGTGGTGACCAACAGCCTGCGGCTTTATGGGAAAAAGATACAATGAAGTTTGCCAGTTGCCCAGTTTCCAGTTTGCCAGCAGGGGTGCAAGTCCCTTGGATTTCTTACCCTGTGAGGTGGGTCAAGCGTACCATACCGGCGCAACCGGCAAAACTGGCTCAACTGGCTCAACTGGCAAAACCGGCTTAACCGGCAAAACCGGCTTACCTCATTCGCGCAGGGCGCGATAAAATCTCCCGGGCCAGGGCCGTGTAGTCTTCGGCGCCGTAGCTGCCTCTCCGATAAAAAACCACGGGCTTTCCCGTATCGGCACTGTCGGCGATGGTGGTGTTGGCCCGGATGACCGTGTCCAGAAGCAGCGGCCCGTAGCGCTCGTCCGCCTTGAGCTTTTCCAGGATGCGATGGCCCACCCGGGTGCGTTGATCGTAGAGGGTGGCCAGAATGCCGGTGACCGACAGCCCGTCGTTGATCTCCTGTCCCACGGCGTCGATGGTATCGAACAGTTCTCCAAGCGCCGCATAGGCGTAAGGATGGGTCTGACAGGGAACCAACACCTCCCGCGCATAGGAAAAGACGTTGATGGTGAGAAGAGAAAGGCTCGGCGGCGTGTCGCAGATGATGAAATCATAGCGGCCTTCCAAGTCGGTAAGCGCATTCTTTAAACGATCTTCCCGGCCGGCCACTTCGACAAGCTCAACCTCGGCGCCGGCCAGGTCGACATGGGACGGGATCAGGTCCAGTCCTTCCCAGCGGGTGCTGACCAGAACGTCGTTTACCGTTTTGCTCCCATCGCCGGCCACCAGGTCGTAGATGGTCCCTGCGTCCGCATCCGGCTCCACGCCCAGCCCCCGGGTCGCGTTGAACTGCGGATCCATGTCGACGATGAGCACCTGCCTGCCTTGCTGCTGCAGCGCCGCCCCGAGATTGATGACCGTGACGGTTTTTCCCACCCCCCCTTTTTCGTTCGCCACTGCGAGTACACGGGTCTTTCGCTTCGCCATCTGCCCTGCCTCCTCCTTTCCGGCGGCAAATCCGAGACGGTTTGCCGGTAAAAAGCACACGCGCGCGGCGTGCTACCCCCTTGAAAGCGACGCGGATCGCTCCGGCTCCATGGCCGCTCGGAGTCTTTCGATTCGCTTTGTCGCGTCCCGGGCATCGGCCGCCAGCCGCCCCAGGATGTCGGCGGTCCTTTGCTGGATGTGCCGCTCCCGGCCGACCATTTCGGCCATCCGGTCCAGGTCCGACACATAGGCGCCAAATTCATCGAGAATCGCCTCATACAGGGCGTTGGAGGCCGCATCGGTGAGACGAAACACGTATTGGAACTTGACGTTTTCCCCGTAGTCCTTGAAGTGAAACCGAAGAGACCGTTCGGTCTCCCGCTTGATCCGTCGCAGGCCGTCTCTGAGCGCCTGAACGCCCTCCTCTCTGGGACTGCTGATCGGTTTTTTCAGGATCTTCTTGAAGGCTTTGAGCAACGAGTAAAAACCGAACCGCATGACCGCCTCGGTGCGAATTCGGGCCGAGTAGCGCAGGTGCGCCACCGCCGGCGGCATCGAAAGGCCGGCCCGGTTTCGAATCGTCTCCATGTCGGGCATCTGGATGCTTGCCTGCCGCTCCTCTCCGACGTGGACGCCGAAGCGCTCCAGGGATCGGTCGTGCTCCGCCAATGCCTCTTGGATCATGGCATCGTAAGGCCGGGCCACCGATTGCAGAGAGTTCCGGATCCGGGCTTCGATTCGGAGAATAAAGCCCACCACCTCCGGGTTGACCGTCTCGGCGAGATAGCCGTTCACAGCCTGACGGAAATCCTGGAACAGCAGGTACAGCGTCGGGGTGAATCCAGCCGATTCGAGATTTTTCTCGTAATCCGCCAATGGGGGATCGTAGCGACGAGCAAAATCGAATACCCCGGGAAGAAGACTGCCGTGGGAGGAGTCGAAAAACCGGTCGAGCTCCCGGCGAAGCTCTGCCTTGAGTTTGCCCACGGAGCCTTCCAGAGTGCTTTTGATCATGGATCGAATCTGGTCCATCCGCTCCTGGTGAAGCCGAATCCGGTCCACGATTTGTGCCGCCCCGCTGGAGTCCTGGGACAGCAGATCCCGTCGTACCCGGAGCCATCTTCCCAGGCCGTCTCCGATCACCCGCATGCGCTCCAGGTTGTTGGACATGAACAGGGACATCCGCTCGGCCGTCAGCTTCCGCTTGAATTCCTCCTGGAAGCGCGCGGTTTCCTCCTCGGAGAACCGGGTCAACGTCGTTTCCTTTTCCCAGTGCTCCAGCCGGAGAGACTCCCGCTCGGAAAGCTTCCCCTGTTGATTCCGAAACAGGTTGTAAAGGGCCGAGAAGCTGAACACATGCGGTTCGGGCCGAATCAGGGAGAGCTCATTTCTGACATTTTCCACAAGCGCCTCGAGGTCGTCCAGGCTTTCGTGCTCGTCTATGTCGCTGTTGACCACAAAGAGCATGTTGTCGAGAATCCCCATGCGGCCGATGATCGACAGGAACTTGATATCCGCCTGCCGCAGTCCGGTTCGGCTGCTGATGACGTAAATGATGAAATGGGTCCGCAGCAGGTAGTCCTGGATCATCGACAGATGGGCCGGATTCGGAGAATCGCTTCCCTGGCAGTCGGCAAGCTCCAGGTTGTCGTCCAGTCCGGCATCACCGATCTCCAGTTCGATGTCCTTCAGGTAGACGGCCATAAAATCAGCCCCGGCAAAGAGTCGATGCTCCGGGAACAGCGCGCCTTCGAAATCGTGTAGGACGGGCTCCGAGCCGATGAGATGCTGAACCTCCGGATAGCCCTTTAAGTAGGAAAAGAGCAGCACGCTGTTGGCGTCCCGGGAGTCGTTTTGAATCAGCCGCTCGGCGCCGAGGGTGGAAAGGGCTTGCTGCAGCGCGGATCTGTCCTTTTCCCGCCGCATGTCGAAACCGCCGTCTTCGTCCGGGCGGTTGAGGGCCGGAAACAACACCATCGCCTCTTCGATATCGGCGTTGATTTCATCCCAGGACTTGAAATAGAGCCGCGCGCGCAGCCGCCGTCCGGAGCGAATCCGGGTGACGATCGAAGTGACGACGCCGGCCCCGCGCTTGAGAAAATCGTCGCCCAGCAGCGAATTGACAAAGGTGCTCTTGCCGGACTTGATCGCGCCGACCACGGCCACGCGGATCACGTCTTCGGCAAGCTGCTGGCGGATGCCGGAAAGGGTTCGGCGCCAGTCTTCAAAGGACTGGACATCGAGTTCGGGCATCGAAGAAATGGTCTCGACGAGACTCTCCAAGTCTCGGTCGACCGCCAGCAGTTCCCTTTTCAGGTGATTGAAAGCATCCATCATTTTCGATCTGTACAAGGGGTTCAAGAGATTGTCAAAATCGTAGCGCCGGTCGAAAGACGCTGGAAATGTAGGGCTTCACCCACGAAATCTTGTAAAATCCGGGTCTTTGTGATACTTTTCGACTCATCCATTCCGCAAATCCCTGTACACAGGGATTTGCAGGGGGTTGGAACGCCGGAAGCCGCGTTAAAAGATGTGGGAATTTTGTCCAACAGGAGCCGAAACATTCATGTCCGAAAAGAACCCGGAATGTCCCTTGTACAATCCCTTGAATTGCAAGGAATACCACAATCCGAAGCTCTGTGCCTTCGTTCGCAAAGACAGCGTCTGTCGGAAAAAGGCAAAGCCCCAGGCGTCCAAAGTCAAGGCCAAAGCCTCGGTCCAAGCCCCGCAAGGGTGATGCATCGGCCGGATAAGTGCTCGATGGCAGAGTTTCGGCGATGGTTCTCAGATCGAAGAAAACTCACCGCCGATGCACAGAGGGCGCAGAGAAAACCTTCACCATCTTCTTTGCGCATCCTCTGCGGCCTCAGCGCCTCGGCGGTGAAACCATCGTCGCCATCTTAAGCCCACATGTATTACGCGTTTCCGGCGGTCCCGGAGAGCATGGAAGGGTCGACGCCGAGGCGATTCATGGCCGCCTGCCACCGATCCTCTGAGGGAACGCTGAAGATGATGTCGTCATGAACCGGGCCGGTGAGCCAGGCATTTTGCCTCAGCTCCTCTTCCAGCTGTCCTTCTCCCCATCCGGCGCATCCCAGCGCCACCACGAATTTTCCGGGCCCCCTGCCGTCTGCGATCGCCTCCAAGATATCTTTGGTGTTGCTCATGGCCAGGGTGGGGGTGATCATCAGGCAACCCTTCCATCCGAACGGAGGGCCGTGGAGGATAAATACCTCTCCGATGTGCACCGGACCCCCGATGTAAACCGGTTCTGCCGCCGCAGAAACTTCCACTTCGATCTGAAGCTCCTGGAAAATTTCGCCGAGGGTAAGCGACGGGTGCATCCTGTTGACGATGAGGCCGAGGGCGCCCTCCGGCGTGTGCTCGGAAATGCACGTCAAGGTCTGGAAAAAATTCGGATCCATCAGGCCGGGCATGGCCAACAGAAAGTGCCCCTTCAACGATGATTCGTAGCGCTCTTTCATTTTTCCTCCGGGGCGGTGTGCGAAGGCCTGAAAAACCGCACCACCCTACCGCCGTTTTGCGCGCATTGTCAAGACGGCAACCCCCGGCCGGCCGCGCAATGGAGTTGACATTTACCATAGGACCCCTTATCACGATGGTCCGTTGCCGGCCCAAGACAGCGGCCGCACATCCTGATCCAAGGAGAATTTTCAGATGAGTGACACCCACGTGGAGACCATCGCAGCAGAGCTGTCCCTGACCGGGTCTCAGGTTTCGGCGGTGGCCGATCTTCTTGATGACGGGGCGACGATTCCTTTCATCGCCCGCTACCGCAAGGAAGCCACCGGCAGCCTGGACGAGGTCGCCGTCACCCGCATCCGGGACCGGCTCCGCCAGATCCGGGAGCTCGAGTCCAGGAAGAAGGCCGTCTTAAAATCCCTTCAAGAAAACGGCCACCTGACAGAAGAACTCGAGGCACAGGTGCTTGCCGCCGCCAGTTTGGCCGAACTCGAAGACCTCTATCTTCCGTTTCGGCCCAAAAGGCGGACCCGGGCCTCCATCGCCCGGGAAAAGGGCCTCGAACCGCTGGCTGAAGCCATTTTCGCACAAAACGGGACGGATCCGGAAACCGCGGCCGCGGCCTTCGTCGATCTGGAAAAAAAGGTGGCCACGGTCCAGGAAGCACTGGCCGGTGCCCGGGACATCATCGCCGAATGGATCAACGAAGACGCCGACACCCGGTCGCTGATGCGCCGCCTGTTCACGGAAAAAGGAGTTCTCAACAGCCGGGTGGCGGCCGGCAAAGAGACCGACGGCGCCAAATACCGGGATTACTTCGACTGGTCCGAACCGCTCAAAGACGCCCCCTCCCATCGCGTGCTGGCCATGCGCCGAGCAGAGCGTGAAGACATCCTGACCCTGTCGATCGCGCCGCCGGAAGAAGAAGCCCTGAACCTGTTGCGGAGCCGATTTGTCAAAGGCGACGGCGCCGACGCCGAGCAGGTGGCCGAAGCGGCGGTAGACAGCTATCGGCGTCTGATTGCCCGCTCCATGGAAACCGAGATGAGACTGTCTGCCAAGGACAGGGCCGATGCCGAAGCGATCCGCATTTTTGCCGAAAATCTCCGGGAATTGCTCCTGGCCCCGCCGCTGGGTCCCCGCCGGGTCATGGGAATCGACCCGGGGTTTCGAACCGGATGCAAGCTCATATGCCTCGACCGACAGGGAAAGCTGCTGCACTACGAAACGGTATTTCTTCACCGTTCCGAGAGGCAGAACCACGAGGCGGCCCGACGCATCGCCGAACTTTGCAGTGACTACGGGATCGAAGCCGTTGCCGTGGGAAACGGCACCGCCGGCCGGGAAACCGAAGCGCTGGTCCGCGGAATTGCTTTTTCAACTCCGCTTCCTATCATGCTCGTCAATGAAAGCGGGGCCTCGATCTACTCGGCCTCGGAAGCGGCCAGAGAAGAGTTTCCTCAACTGGACCTGACGATCCGGGGGGCGATATCCATCGGACGGCGGCTGATGGATCCGCTGGCGGAGCTGGTCAAAATCGACCCCAAATCCATCGGCGTCGGACAGTACCAGCATGACGTCGATCCGACGGCGCTGCGGGAATCGCTCGATGATGTCGTGGTCAGCTGCGTCAACGCCGTTGGGGTCGATGTCAACCGCGCCAGCGCCCAATTGCTGACATACGTCTCGGGACTCGGCCCCCAGCTGGCCAGAAATATCGTGGCCTATCGGGACGAACACGGATCTTTCCCGAGCCGGGCGACGCTGCGCAAGGTCCCGCGGCTCGGGCCGAAGGCCTTTGAACAGTGCGCCGGTTTTTTGCGGATCCGAGGCGGAGAAAACCCGCTTGACGCAAGCGCCGTGCACCCGGAAAGCTACCCGGTGGTCCAGGCCATGGCGGACGATCTTGCGTGCACCGTATCGGAGCTGATGGCAGACGCGGATCTTCGCAGAAAAATCGACCTGAACCGGTATGCCGGAGACGGGGTCGGCCTGCCGACCCTGCGAGATATTTTGCAGGAGCTTTCCAAACCCGGTAGGGACCCGCGGCAGGAATTCGAAACCGTCTCGTTTGCAGACGGCATCGACAAGATCGAGGATCTGCAGCCGGGAATGCGCCTTGCCGGGGTGGTCACCAACGTCACCGCCTTTGGCGCCTTTGTCGATGTGGGCGTCCACCAGGACGGCCTGGTTCACATCAGCCAGCTGGCCGACCGGTTCGTGCGCAACCCGGCCGAGGTGGTCCGGGTCCAGCAGCGGGTAACGGTGACCGTGCTCGACGTCGACCTGGAGCGAAGGAGAATCTCTCTTTCCATGAAAAAAAATCCGGGCCAGGCCGAGCGGCGAACGCCTCCGGTCGAAAGCCGGCCCGGGAAAAAAAGCGCAGACCCGAAGAAAAACAACGGAAACGGGAAAAAGCAACGGACGCCGTTTCACAATCCGTTTGCCGCACTGTTGGGAAAAGAAGATAATGCCTAAAATGAGCTAAAATGCCTAAAGTGATCGAGGTCTTTCGCCCCTTTCAATTCTTCGCATACGCGGAAGATTCCTTGCCTGAAAATGCCCCGAATCCGTCAGTGTTCAATTATTATAGGCATTATAGGCATTTTAGCTCATTTTAGGCATTCGCCCTGTACCGGTGCTGAAGACCACAGGCAGAACCCGGTTTTACGAACCGGCAAAATAGTCAAGGAGTTTTGTATGCGCGCCGTGGTCCAGCGAGTCAGCAGCGCGTCGGTGACCGTGGAAGATGAGACGGTGGGCCGGATCGGGCAGGGGCTGGTTGTGCTTCTGGCGGTGGGTCGAAGTGACGACGCTCAAGCCGCGGACTGGCTTTCGGAAAAAATCGCCCATCTTCGGATCTTTGAAGACGACGACGGCAAAATGAACCGATCGGTCCTCGACGTCGGCGGAAAGGTGCTGGTCATCTCCCAGTTCACCTTGTTCGGGGACTGCCGCAAAGGCAGGAGACCTTCCTATCAACAGGCCGCTGATCCGGCTCCGGCACGGGATTTGTACCGGCAATTTACCGCCGCCCTCAGCAAATGGGGCCTTGCCGCCGAAACCGGCCGGTTCGGCGCCAAAATGGCCGTATCCCTGGTCAACGATGGACCGGTCACCCTCATTGTAGAATCGCCTTGACTATAGCGCCAAGGGGGCCTTCTCTGTTTTACGACGCTAAAAAATCATGGAATGCCGCGCTTCCCATGATCGCCGCCGCCTTTTTTTTCTGGGCGGCTGCTGCGGCGGCCGACCCGGCCGGGCCCGACCGGGCCCGACTTGCCCGAGCCGCAGCACTGGTGGGACCGAGGGACGCATTGGTTTTGGCCGGACCCGACGGAAGCATCCTTTTGGGAAAGCACACCGAAACCCCCCGTATTCCTGCATCGACCCTCAAGCTGCTCACCGCCCTGGCCGGATTCGAGATCCTGGGAGAATCGTACCGCTTTCCCACCGACTTTTTCCTCGATCCCGAGGGAAACCTGAAAATCAAGGGATACGGCGATCCGATGCTCGTATCCGAAGCCGTTGCGGCCATCGCATCGGAGGTGGCCGCAGCGCTGCCCGGGAAAAAGACCGTGGCCGACCTGGTTCTCGACGACACCTTTTTTGCCCAGCCGCTTACGATCCCCGGCGTAAGCGACTCTTTCGAGCCTTACGACGCCCCAAACGGCGCGCTGTGCGTCAATTTCAACACGGTCTTTTTCAAGACGGCTCCCGACGGCCGCCTGGTCAGCGCAGAGCCTCAGACGCCGCTGCTCCCCATGGCGATCCATAGAATCCAGAGCGCGGGAATGACCCGGGGCCGAATCGTGCTCGCCGACGGCAACCGTGAAGGCCTTAGGTATGCCGGTCATCTTTTCGCCTATTTTCTGAAGAAAGCAGGCGTGACGGTGCAGGGCCGGGTTCGCTTCGGCCGGGTTAAACCGGAACGGGACCGCCGCCTCCACCGACATCGCTCTGTTTTTGCCTTGACGGATGTGGTCGAACGGCTGATGGCTCATTCCAACAACTTTACGGCCAATCAGATCCTGATCGCGGCCGGCGCCAAACGCTACGGTCCGCCCGGTACCCTCGAAAAAGGGGTTGGAACCCTTTCGGCTTTTGCCGAGGAGAAGCTGGGCATTCACGGGCTGACATTGACCGAGGGGTCCGGCGTTTCGCGTCAAAACCGGATCACGGCCGAAGGACTGCTGGCCGTCGTCGATTCCTTCGTCCCCTACCGCCATCTGATGGTCGAAGAAAATCGCATCCGCACAAAGACCGGCACCCTGGCCGGGATTCAAACCCGGGCAGGCTATATCGAAGCCGCTTCCGGGCTCTATCGGTTCGTCATTTTGATCAATACCCCAGGCCGATCCGCAGATCGGATCCTGCAAGAGCTTTCCGCCGCCCTGCCATGACGGCATAAATCCGAAGCACGAAATTTGAATTTGGTTCGGATTTCGTGCTTCGGATTTCGAATTTACCGCTATGGGAGGATGGCGAGCCGGGATATCGGCTACCGGGGAGGGGTCGGTTCGCTGGTGATGTGGGCGTAGGCGCTGTGGTTGTGGATGGATTCGAAATTTTCCGCACTCACGGAAAACCAAGTGATATTGGGATCGGATTTGAGGCTGACGGCGACATCGCGGACGATGTCTTCGACAAACTTGGGGTTGTTGTACCCCCGCTCTGTAACCTGCTTTTCATCCACCCGTTTGAGCACCGAAAATACGTCGCAGGAAGCGGAATGCTCCACCAGTTCGATCATGTCCTCGAGCCAGACGAACTTGCGGAAACGGACGGCCAGGCGCACCTCCCCCCGCTGGTTGTGGGCTCCCGCATCGCTGATCTCCTTGGAGCAGGGACAGACCGAAGTAATCGGCACGATCACCTCCGACACCAGGTCCGTCTTTCCTTCCGGATCGCTGGAGCCGATCAGACGACAAGTGTAGTCCATCAGCCCCGGGGCGAGGCTGATCGGAGCGGTTTTTTCAATGAAGTAGGGAAAGGTGATCTCCACGTGCGCAGAGGCCGCGTTGAGATGCTTTTTCATCTCCTCTAAGATTTCCGAAAATTTCTTCAAGGAGATTTCAGGGCGAAACAGGTGGAGCAGCTCCACGAACCGACTCATGTGGGTCCCCCGGTTCTTGTGGGGAAGATCCACGTACATGTTGATGTTGGCCACGGTGTTCTGGATGTGATTGCGCCGGTCCAGGACGGTGATCGGATAGCGGATGTTTTTGATGCCGACTTTGTCGATCGGGATGTGGCGGTAATCTCGTTCGTTCTGGATGTCTCTCATGGTGAGGTCAAAGCCGTTTCTCACAACGCCTCCTTGCGATCACAGCAGATATTCGGGCCTGACTTGACGCATGGCGCGGAAAATATTTCCACGAATCTTGCGGTTGCTCCGATACAGGCCCCGGAGCATCTCTTTGACCTCACGGCGTTTGGAAGCAGCCGCACTCGGGCACGGATTTTCAAAAGCCGGAAAATCGAGCGTCTGGGCCGTCCGGCCGATGAGCTGCTCGCCGGCAAACGCCAGCGGACGAATCACGCTGAACCGGCCCTTGAAAAACGGCTGGACCGGCTTCATGGTACTCATCGCCCCTGCGTAGAACATGTTCAAAAACAGGGTTTCGATGATATCGTCCTGGTGGTGGCCCAGGGCGATTTTTCCGCAGCCAAGCTCCTCGGCGACCTCGAACAGCCGCTGGCGCCGGCGCCGCGAGCAGAGAAAACAAGGATTTTCCCTGTTTTCAGGACCATGGGCGCGGATGCCAAAGTCGGTCTGTTCGACCCGCAGCTCAGTGCCGCACCGGCGGGCGAAAACAGCCAGGGAGTCTGCGATGCCGCCGGCAAATCCCGGGTCGATATACACCGGATAAAGCTCGTATGCAACAGGCACCCGCAGACGTCTTTCGGCAAGTATCCAGGTAAGCACCATGCTGTCCTTGCCGCCGGAAAGCCCCACAAGGATCTTGTCTCTGTCGGAGATCATCTCGTAGGCATGGATCGCCCGGCCGACGGCACGGTTCAAGTTCCGGTATGTGCTGCTGACATTGGCCAATGCAAAGGCTCCGGAAGCCGACAGGCAGCGGCTGCCATGGGCGGCCGCAAAAAGAGCACAGCGTGCAGCGGAGGATCGGCGTTAGGCTTCGGCCTCTTCGGATCCGGGGCTTTCCGAGTGAAGACGAATCTTTCCGGCGGCGATTTCTCTTAAAGAAACCACGATATCTTCATTTTTGGGGGCGCTGACCAGATACTCGGACCCCTCCCGAATCTGACGAACCCGGCGGGCGGCCATGTGGACCAGCAAAAACCGGTTGGAAACCCGCTTGAGACAATCTTCGATCGTAATCCGTGCCACGGCTGTCCTCCTTAGACGGCCGAACCGCCGTCAAAAGACAAATTGATGTATTCGTGCCAAAAATGCGCCGGACCCGTGCCGCCGTATCCAACGACGCGCCCGACACCAGAAGTGGTTTCAAAACCCCGTCTACAGTATTTCCACCAGTTCGTATACCCGTTTACCACCGGGCACCTGAATGGTGATCTCGTCGCCGGTCTTTTTCCCGATCAAAGACCGGCCCAGCGGCGAGGCCACCGAAATCCGCCCCTTTCCGATATCCGACTCATCCGGGCCCACCAACTGGTATTCTATATTCTCACCGGTATCGATATTTTCGACCAGCACCCGGCTCCCGAATACGGCTCGATCCTTGGGCAGCGTGCCGGGATCAATGATGTCGGCGTTGGCCAGTTTGAATTCAAGTTCGCCGACCCGGCCCTCGATAAAACTCTGGCGCTCTTTGGCTGCCTCGAATTCGGCATTTTCGGACAAGTCTCCGTGGCCCCGCGCCTCTTCGATGGCCTGGATGTTCTGGGGCCGTTCCACGCTCTTGAGCCGTTCCAGCTCCTTTTTCAGGACTTCGTATCCATCCCTGGTAATCGGTACGCGTTCCACGATTCATCGGCTCCTTATCTTTTCGGCGGTGTCCGCCGATTCGATCGTTTCGATATGCTGAACCACCAGATCGCCGACCTCGGAGGTACTGTATCCCATTCGGCCGGCGTTGAGACTCTTCAGATCGTGTTTGAGTACTTTGATCACTCCGGCTTCGATCATGGCCGCCGCCCTGTCTTCGCCCAGGGTCTCCAGCAGCAGCTGGGCCGCTGAGATGGCTGCAATCGGGTTGATGACGCCCTTGCCGGTGTACTTGGGCGCCGATCCGCCGATGGGCTCGAACATGGAAACCCCGGCAGGGTTGATGTTGCCGCCTGCGGCAACCCCCATGCCGCCCTGAATCATGGCGGCAAGATCGGTAATGATATCGCCGAACATATTGTCGGTGACAATCACGTCGAACCATTCCGGATTCTTGACCATCCACATGCAGATGGCGTCCACGTGGGCATAGTCGGTTTCGATGTCCGGGTACTCGGCGGCGACCTCGGCAAAGGTCCGCTCCCAGAGGTCGAACGCGTAGGTCAGCACATTGGTCTTGCCGCAAAGGGTCAACTTCTTTTTCTGATTTCGCTTCCGACAGTAATCGAAGGCGAAGCGAATGCATCGCTCCACGCCTTTGCGGGTATTGATCGATTCTTGAACCGCCACCTCGTCGGCGGTTCCCCGCTTCAGGCAGCCTCCGGCACCGGCGTAGAGACCTTCAGTGTTTTCCCGGACCACGACAAAATCGATGTCTTTTGGGGTCTTGCCCTTCAACGGCGTCTCTACGCCCTCATAGAGCTTCACCGGCCTGAGGTTCACGTACAGGTCCAGATGAAACCGAAGCGCAAGAAGAATCCCTTTTTCCAGAATGCCGGGCTTGACCTCAGGATGTCCGATGGCGCCAAGGTAGATGGCATCTGCAGCCGATAGCAAGGCCAGCGCATCTTCCGGCAGCGTTTCGCCGGTTTGCCGATAATGAGCACCTCCGAAGGGATATTCGGTCAATGAAATCGCAAACCCGCATTTCTTGGCCGCCTGTCGAAGGACCTTGATCCCCTCGGCCACGACTTCAGGCCCGGTTCCATCCCCGGGGATCACCGCGATCTGATACTGTTTTTTCGTGTCCATGTCACTTTTTGCCGGATCGTTCCGTCAAGTCCGCCCCGGCAAAGCGAGCCATGACTGGTAAAGATGCGATGCTCACATGGCCGGACCGTATAAGAGAGCCCGGCCCGATGCCTACAATCGCGCTTGGTGCACTGCCCCGGTTTTGATTCAGGGAAGATAGCCGATAATCGAGGTGCCCGCCTGGACTTTCTGCCCCTTCCGAACCGCGCTTTCAACCTCCGGCGGAAGGTAGACATCGAGCCTGGATCCGAAGCAGATCAGGCCGAACCGCCTGCCCCGCAATACCGAATCTCCCGGCAGAATGCGGCAGATGATCCGCCGGGCGACCAGCCCTGCGATCTGTACGGTGGAAAACCTTTGCCCGTCTTCAGTCTCCATGAACACGGCGTTGCGTTCGTTTTCCGCCGAGGCCTTGTCCAGGTTCGCACTGAAAAATCGGCCGGGATGATATTCGATTCGACGAACCGTCGCCGACGCCGGAATCCGATTAACATGTACGTTGAAAATCGACATAAAAATACTGATTTTCAGACATCTTCCTTCGTAAAATCCGCCGCCGTCCTCTATGATTTCGGCAGCCAGAACCCGGCCGTCCGCCGGCGATACCACCGCCTTTTCATCCCGGGGCACCACCCGGTCCGGATCCCGGAAAAAGAATCCCAGAAACACGGCGGCCGCAAGTCCGATCAGTGCCGGAATCGTCAACTCAAGAAGAGCAAGGACAAGCGTGATAAATGCGGCCGCGGCAAGAATCGGCACGCCTTCTGCGGCAAGCGGCAAAGTCGTAAACCGCTGCGCCTCAGGCCATTGGTATTTTGAATCCCTTTTTTCCGGTCCCATCAGCCCCCTGCCCTATAAAACACGCAAACCGAATTTATTTACAAGAACCGACTCTTCTTGTCAAGCTTCAGCGAGAGTTCGGCATCGGATTTTCGGATGTACAGCGGGACGAGCTCGTTGCCGGCCTCGTCTGCAACGCATGCCATTCGCTTCAGGCCGATCCGGGCGACAGTGGCGGCCCGGATCTGGTGATCCGCCTCCGGTGCAAAGCGGGCCAAGGGTGCGAGCCGCTCCTGGATCCGCTGCCGGTATAAAAGCGCCCCGTCTCCGATCAGCACGCAGGGCTCTTTGATCATTGCCGCCACCTGGTCAGGGCCGGCAACAAAGGGCTCTTGGACTTGCCGGATCACCCCCCGCCCATCGGACCGGTAGATGCCGCAATAGACTTCCTGTTTTCGGGCATCGACCAGACAGCAACGCAGCTTCGCCGATTCCGGAGCTTGATGCGCCAGGGCGTCGAGGCTGGAAACCCCCACCAGAGGGATACCCAGTGCCGCAGAGAGCCCTTTTGCCGTAGCCATTCCGATGCGAATTCCCGTGAAGCTGCCCGGGCCCCGTGTGACGGCAAGCGCGTCGATATTGGAAATCGCCACTTGGCACTTTCCCAAAAGGTCGTCGACCATGGTCATCAGATGCCGCGAATGGGTTTCACCGCCTTGGCGCCGAAGCTCGCCCATCACCCGCTGGTCTTTGAGCAAGGCCACGCTGCAGCTGGGGGTCGCGGTATCCAGTGCGAGCAGGATCACTTTCCGGTCTTCTTGCCCCGCTTCGATTTTCGCGGTGGAAACGACTCCAACGCCGCGGGTAGCACTTCATCCATGTGCCGAACCGGCACGAAACGAATCTTCCGGCGCACGTTTTTCGGAAGCTCCACAAGCTCTTTTCGATTTTTGTCCGGCAACAGGATGGTTCGGATCCCGGCCCGAAGCGCCCCTAAGGACTTTTCCTTCAACCCGCCGATGGGAAGAACCCGCCCTCTCAAGGAGATCTCCCCGGTCATGGCCACATCCGTGCAGACCGGCGTCCGACAAACCACTGAAGCCAGGGCCGTGGCCATGGCAACCCCCGCCGAAGGGCCGTCCTTGGGAATGGCTCCTGCCGGCACGTGGATGTGCACGTCCAGGTTTTCAAAAAAATTTTCTTTGACGCCGAACAGGGAAAGATTGCCCCTTACATAGCTCAGGGCGGCACGGGCCGATTCTTGCATGATTTCTCCGAGCTGGCCGGTAATAATCAGCTCTCCTTTGCCGCTGATCAGAGAAGCCTCCACATAAAGCACCTCTCCACCGGCCTGGGTCCAGGCCAGCCCAGTGGCCAAGCCGACCTGACTTTCTTCCTTATCCATCTCCGGCTGATACTTGGCGATCCCCAGGTAGGTGTGAAGATTTGCCCGGGTCACCTGAAACGGTCCTTTTTTCTTTTCAGCCACCTTCCGGGCGATTTTCCGGCAGATGCTGCCGATCTCCCGCTCCAGGTTTCGCACCCCAGCCTCTGCGGTGTAGTCGGTGATGATCTGCTCCAGGGCGCCGTCGCTGATCCGGACCTGCCCGCTTTTCAGGCCGTTTTCCTTCATCTGGCGGGGGATCAGATGCCGCCGGGCGATGTTGCATTTTTCCTCTTCCGTGTACCCCGCCAGGGAAATCACCTCCATGCGGTCCAGCAGCGCCGAAGGGATGGTGTCGGTATAGTTTGCCGTCAGGATGAACATCACGTTGGACAGGTCAAACGGCAGATTCAGATAGTGGTCGCTGAAGGCCGCGTTTTGTTCGGGATCCAGGGCTTCCAACAGGGCAGAAGACGGATCGCCCCTGAAATCGGCCCCGAGCTTGTCGATCTCATCCATCATGAACACCGGGTTGTTGGCGCCGCACTGTTTCAACCCCTGGAGAATCCGCCCGGGCATGGCGCCGATGTAGGTGCGCCGATGCCCCCGGATCTCGGCTTCGTCCCGAATCCCCCCCAACGAAATCCGGATAAACCGACGCCGGATCGCTTTGGCGATCGCCTGCCCCAGGGAGGTTTTGCCCACCCCCGGCGGACCGACAAAGCAAAGAATCGGCCCTTTCATGTTCGGATTGAGCTTCCGAACGCTGAGGTACTCCAGAATTCGATCCTTGATCTTTTCCAGACCGTAATGGTCTTTGTCCAGCACCTTCTTTGCCGCCGGGATGTCGATCATTTCCCGGCTGGATTTGCTCCACGGCATCTCCACGATCCAATCGAGGTAGTTGCGAACCACCGACGCCTCGGCCGAATCCGGATGCATCTGCTCCATGCGCCGGAGCTGTTTTTCGGCTTCCTCCCTGGCCGGACCGGGAATTCGGGCCTTTTTGATCCGCTTGCGGTAGTCTTCGATCTCCTGGGTCTTTTCGTCCAGCTCGCCCAGCTCCCGATGAATGGCCCGAACCTGCTCCCGGAGAAAGTAGTCTCGCTGACTTTTGGAAATCTCGTCCTTGACGTCGGACTGGATCTTTGCCTGCATGGCCGAAAGCTCCAGCTCCCGGTGAAGAAGATCGTTGACCCGCCTCAGCCTCTCCACGGGATTGTCCAGCTCCAAAAGCTCCTGGGCCTCCTCGATCTTGAGCTTCAGGTTGGAGGCCACCAGGTCTGCGAGCTTTCCCGGCTCTTCGATGTTGTCCAGGATGTTGCTGACGTCGCTGGAATACTCCCCCCTTAAGGAAAGAATTTTTTCAGACTGCTCGCGGACGTTTCGCATGAGCGCTTCGACTTCGATGTCGGGCGGCTCGTTCTCCTGTTCGGGGACGAGTTCGATCCGCACCCTGTAAAATGATTTTTTCCGCACGTAGCGGGAGATCCTGGCTTTGGAGATCCCCTGCACCAGGGCTTTGACCCGGCCGTCGGGAAGCTTGAGCATTCGAAGGATTCGTCCCACCGTGCCGACCGCAAAAATCTCTTCCGGAGACGGGTTCTCGACCACCGGGTCGCGCTGGGTCGCCAGCAAAATAAACCGGTCCTGGGTCAACGATTCCTCGACGGCCAGAATCGACCGTTTTCTGCCGACAAACAGCGGCAGAAGCATATCGGTAAAAATCACCACGTCGCGCACCGGAAGCAAAGGAAGAATCCGCGGGATTTCGCTCTCTCCTTCCTCGTCGTCGATGAGGCTGATCAGATCGTCCTTGTCGGTTTCCGCCATAACAGGTCCTTGCTTTCTTCCTGGTTGGATTTGAAGCCCTTTTTCGACCGGCCTCGTTTATGGTACTGATAATATAAAAACAGAAGCGATCATTACAACATCCGTGTTGATTTTTCTATACCTTGCCGGTATGAATTGTCCTTCAGGTCAGAAGACTTGCACTGCGGCTGCCTCGATGGGCCTCTTTATCCGAACCCATGCTGGACTGTGATCGATGCTCCTTTCGCTTTATGTGTTCATCCTCGGCCTCTGCATTGGAAGCTTCATGAACGTCTGCATCTACCGGCTTCCGGCAGGTCGGTCCATCGTCCGGCCGGCATCGGCATGTCCGGCATGCGAAACCCCCATTCGCGCCTACGACAACATTCCGCTCCTGAGCTATTTATGGCTCAGGGGAAAGTGCCGCCGCTGCGGCGCCCGCATCTCCGTGCGGTATCCGCTGATCGAACTTCTGGCCGGGCTCACCGCACTTGCCGCCTATTTCAAATTCGGCGTCAGCTTCCAAGCCGGGGCGTCTTTTTTGTTTGCCGCCACCCTGGAGGTGATCACCTTCATCGACATCGATCATCGCATCATACCGGATCGCATCACCCTGGCCGGAATTCCGCTCTTTTTTTTGGCAGCGTTGTTCATTCCCTCCGTCGGCCTGTTCAACGCAGCGCTGGGGATTTTGACCGGCGGCGGCTCCCTGCTGCTGATCGCCTGGGGCTATTCGGCCCTGACCGGTAAAGAAGGCATGGGCGGCGGCGACATCAAGCTTCTGGCGATGATCGGTGCGTTCGTCGGATGGCAGGGGGTCTTGTTCACGGTATTCGTCTCCTCGGCCGTGGGGACCGCAGTCGGCCTTGCCATGATGCTCCGCGCAAAAAAAGGGATGAAGATGGCCCTTCCTTTCGGCCCCTTTTTGGCTGTCGGGGCCATCTCCTACCTATTTTTCGGCCCGGAGCTGATCGTGCTCTACCTCCGTCAGTTTGGGTGATGAGAAGGATTGAAGCGGACAGGCTTCGGCGTGGCTCTGAAGCGTTCAGCTCGCAGAAAAAAATCCCCCTGACCTCCTCATTGGTAGGGGTGGGGCATGTTTGAGACAGGTTGGAGCAACATCATGAGACCTTCAGAGGGCGGCATGCGAAACCTGAACTCGGCGGTGATCGTCGGGCTGGTGTTTCTGCTGATGGCCGCAGCGGCCGCAAAAGCGGAAAATTATCTTCTCACCGGTGAGCAGTATTCGCAAATCCGATATCGATCGACCCACCGGATCCGTCCATCCGATGATGTCCGGTCCATCACCCTGACCTATGTCATCCCGCATTCTTTTCGTTCGACCACGGTTCGCCAGGACGTGAGCCCTCCCACCATCGACTGCCAGCCGCAGCCCGCACAAACATCCGAAAAAACAGACGTCCACGGCAATCGAATTCTAGAACTGACCTGGCCCAGTGAAAGCGGGCCGGTGTCCGCCCAGTTGAGCTTCGACCTGGAAACGTCGCTTTCCATGAATGATCTGCGCACCGACGCACCGTTTCCGGTGGGCGACCTCCCGGCCGAAGTCGGGCGCTACCTGGAATCCACGACGCAGGTTCCCACACAGGATCCCCGGATCGTTGCGCTCTCCCGTGAGCTGACCGGAGAATCCAGCACCCAATTCGACGCCGTCCAGAAGGTTCTCACCTGGATGGTCGATCACCTGCGCTACGTCCTCACCCCCGAGGCCCCCGATGCGCTCTACGCTCTTGAAAACGGCCGGGGCAACTGCCAGAACTACTCGCACCTGGCCGCCTCCCTGCTTCGGGCGTCGGGCATTGCCACCCGGATCGTCAACGGATTTACGCTGAAAAAGCCCTACGACATCCAGCTCGGCAGCGCGACCCTGACCATGAAGATGGCCCAGGGCCGCCACAGCTGGATCGAAGTCTACTTTCCCGACCTGGGCTGGGTCCCCTTCGATCCGCAGGGATCGGAACTGTTCGTCAGCAATCGGTTTATCCGGGTCGAAGTCGGCATGGACAACGCAGAGACGATTCAAGATGGGCTCCTGCGCTGGACCCGGGTCAAAGGAACCTCGGCCCGACCGGAGTTCATGGAGGAAATCGACGCCCGCTTCGATCAGGACCGGGTGGCCGTGTCAGCGGTCAAAGCGGATTACGGTCCGCGGGAAATTCTTCTCTGCCCCCAGCTGGAAGCCGCCTTTACGCAAATCAAACGCCCGGAGCCTCCCCCGCCGCCTGAAGAGATTCCTCCGGCACGACTGCAGGACCTTTCCTACCGGGTGGCGCATGCTTTCGGCAACCTCGAATTTCCCCGGGGGGTCGATTTTCTTTCCGGTTTTCAGCCGGCTGACGATGGGCAAAAACAAGAAATCCGCCGCAATTTCATGGTGGAAACCGCCGAATACGTCACCACCCAAGGCCAGCAGTACGCCCAGACCTTTTTGCTGGAGCGCCCCATGCTCCTGGAAAGCGTTTCCCTGGCCCTTCATTGCTTCAACCAGGACGGTCAGCTCTGGGTCGAACTGTTCAAGGACGGCGGGGGCGCTCCTGCCGAAGTGATAGCCGCCAGCGACATCCGTCCGCTTTCCCAGATTCCGTTTACCCCCGGCTACGATTGGGTAGAATTCGATTTTTCCCGTTCGCCGGTGATGCTTTCTCCGGGGCGCTACTGGATCGCCTTGGGATTCACCGGCGCCCCCATTGCCAATTGGTTTTTCTCCTATGGAAAACCGGTCGGCCCCGAAGACGGCACCCGATATCGAACCCTGTTCGACGAGACCTGGAGCCGTTCGCTTTCCTATGAATTCAACTACCGGATCTCGGGCCGAATTCCGGCTGATAAGGAACCGGCAGGAACGAGCCCGTGAAAATCGCCGTCGTTTCCGATATCCACAGCAACCTGGATGCCTTCGAATCGGTTCTCCGGGACATCGATGGTGTCGGGATCGACCGCATCTACTGCCTGGGAGACAACATCGGATACGGCCCCGAACCGGTGGGCGTGATTGAGGCCCTCCAGCGAAGAAATATCCTCTCGGTCATCGGAAACCACGAACTGGCCCTCACCCACCGACGGTACCTTTCCTTGTTCAATCCAACGGCCCGGGAGTCCCTGCTCAAAACCGCCGAAATGATGGACGACGCCAGCCTGCATTATGCGGCCGGACTTCCCGCGTCCATGGTAAAGGCCGGCGCCCGCTTCGTCCATGGATTCCCCCCCGACTCGCCGCTGATCTATCTTTTCCAGGTATCGGAAAAGAAGATGAAGAAAAGCCTCGAAACCCTCGAAGAATCCATCTGCTTTGTCGGCCACACCCACGACCTGGATATGGTCTCCTTTGACGGCATTCGCATCCAATGGGACCGGCTGACCCAAGGACCCCGAAGGCTTTCGCCCGATTTGCGCTACATCGTGAATGTCGGCAGCGTCGGTCAGCCCCGGGACGGAGACAACCGGGCCAAATACGCCCTCTGGGACACCGAAAATCATAGTCTGGAGATCCGCTTCGTCGAATACGATATCGCCTCGGTGGTGAGAAAAATACTGAAGGCAGGTCTTCCCCGGGCCCACGCGCGGAGGCTCAGGTAGAGAATCGGCTCATGAGACGAATCGGAAAATACGAAGTGCGGGGGTTTTTAGGGCGCGGCCAGATGGCGCGGGTCTATAAAGTGGTCGAACCGGTGATCGGAAAAATCGGCGCTTTAAAGCGTTTGGAGCCCCACCCCTCGCTTGCCGCTCTCATGGGCGAGGCCCGCCTGCAGGATCTGTTTGTCCAGGAGGCGCGGACCATGGCCGGCCTTCGGCATCCGAATTTGGTCTCGATTCTCGACTTCGACACCGCCGGAGGCACCCCGTTCTATGTCATGGAGTTTCACGCGGTCAACCTCGGCGACCTCATCGGCGAGGCCTACCGGCCGGACCGACCCTCCCGCATTCTTCGCCTTGACCGCGCGCTGCAATACGCCTTCCAGACATTGGACGGCCTGGCCCGGCTTCATTTCGACAACGTGATCCACCGGGACATCAAACCCTTCAATCTGCTGCTCACCGCCGGCGGCCGGGTCCGTATCGGAGATTTCGGCCTGTCCACGCTTCGCGGCGAACGCTTCGACGCCCCCGGCAATCTGAAAGTCGGCTCGCCCTTCTACGCCGCCCCGGAGCAGGAAACCGCCCCGGATGCCGTCGGGCCGGAAGCCGACCTGTTTTCAGTGGGTGTAATGCTCCGGCGCATGTTGACCGGAAAGCTCTCGTCGTCCGGCGCCGATCCGCCGAGCCAGTCCAACCCGGACCTGAATCCGGCGTGGGATGCCTTTTTTGAAAAAGCCGCGGCACAAAGGCCGGCTGACCGGTTCAGCAGCGCCGGACAGATGAAAACCGCCTTGGAGGCCCTCTATGAAGACTGGAAAATCCGCCAGGAGAGAATCTGCAAACTGCCGGAGCCAAAGCCCGCCCACGCCGTTTCCCAGCACCGCTTGCGCTGCCGGCGGATTGCGGTCAAGGTCAGGCCTTCGGCTGCGAGAACTTTTTTTTCCCTGGACCCGTTATGGCGGCCCCGCCGGTTTCGAGCAAACCGGCTTCGGTCTGCGGCAGACGGGGCCATTTTCGACGAGGCCACCGGCCTTTTATGGGAGCAGGCCGGCAGCCCCTATCCAGTGACATGGAAGGGGGCAAAGCGCCACGTTGCCGAACTGAACCGGCGAAAACCGCCAGGCAAAGCGCCGTGGCGCCTGCCGACCGTCGACGAGTTGACCACCCTGCTTTCGACGACGCCGCACGGGGCAGACTTTTGCCTCGATCCGTTGTTCGATTCGACCCAGCGCTGGCTCTGGAGCTGCGACCGGTGCAGCTTCATCTCGGCCTGGTACGTGGATGCCGAGCTTGGCTTCGTCCACCGCCAGGATTTCGACGCCCCTTTCTATGCGCGGGGGGTGCGGGGATGAGGGGTTGACTGGTTCATTGGTCGAGTCGTTGAATGGTTGATGGAGGGCGCCTATGATGGGCAGCGCGCGGGAGCAAAGATGGGTTTTCTCCCCATTTGACCCATCAACGAATTGACCATCAACCCGCTCACAGCGGGCAGTCTTCATCCAGATCCCGGTGGGTGAACCGCCGGCGGCCTTCGTCGTAGTCTTTCACCACATTTCCCCCGCCGATCAATTTGTACTTGTAAATCATCAGCCCTTCGAGTCCGACCGGGCCCCGGGCGTGAATCTTGTTGGTGCTGATCCCCACTTCCGCCCCCAGACCGTAACGGTACCCGTCGGAGAACCGGGTCGAGCAGTTCCAAAAGACGTTGCCCGAATCGACCTCGCCTAAAAAACGGCGGGCGGTTTCCCGGTTTGCCGTGACAATGGCGTCGGTGTGACCGGATCCCCACGTGTTGATGTGATCGACGGCCTCGGTTACGTCGACCACGACTTTGACCGACATTTTCAAATCGAGGTACTCCGTCTGCCACTGGGCATCGCCCGCCGGTTCGGCGTCGATCAACGCCCGGGTCTTTTCGCAGCCGAACAGAACCACGCCGCGATCGACAAGGGCCTCTTTGAGTTGCGGCAGGATCGCAGGGGCGATTTTTTCATGAACCAGCAGGGTCTCTGCCGCATTGCAGACGGCCACGTACTGGGTCTTGGCGTCGACGACGATGCCAAGCGCCATCTGCGGATCCGCCTCTGCATCCACATAGCAATGGCAGATGCCGTCAGCATGGCCGAGCACGGGAATCCGGGAGTGGTCCATGATATACCGGACAAACTCGTTGGACCCCCGGGGAATGATCAGATCCACCCATTGATCCAGGCCCAAAAGATCCTCCACGTGGGAACGGGTCTCGAGCAGGTGAATCCATCCATCACAGACCCCCGTCTGCCGGGCGGCCCCGTCGATGATCCGCGCAAGCACGCGGTTGGTCTCCCGGGCCTCGCTGCCGCCTTTGAGCAAAACCGCGTTTCCGCTCTTCAAGCAGAGGCCTGAAATCTGAACCAGGGCATCCGGGCGGGATTCGAAAATCACCCCGATCACCCCGATCGGGCAGCTGACCTTATAGAGCGTCAGGCCCTCATCGAGCTCCCGGGCCTCCAGCGTCCGGCCGACCGGATCGGGCAGGTCCGCCAGGCTCTGCAGGCCTTTACCGGCCTCGGCGATTTTCTGTTCATCGAACCGGAGCCGCTTGAGCAGCGGGGCTGAAAGCTGCTCCTTGCGGCTTCTTTCAAGGTCGCTGCGGTTTGCCTCGACAATTTCCCCGCGCTGGTCTTCCATAGCGCGGGCGATTTCTTTCAGTGCCCGGTTTCTCTCGACAACGGAAGTCGCCGCCAGCCGAATCGAAGCCTTTTTCGCTTCCCGGGCCGCATCGTTGATCTGCATAATGGACACCATCCTTTCGCCTTATAGATCGGTAACACGATAAAGATAGAATTTTTCCGCTAATCAAAGTCTTCTATACCCAAACTGCCGATTTCTGAAATTTTATCAGGCCCTTTTTCGCGAAACGCGACTTGTAATCAAATCGCGAAGCGATTTGATTACTTGACGATGAGACGGTATCCCTGTTGTCGCAGCTCCTGCTCGATTTTCGCCACATGCTCCGGACCCCGGGTCTCCATCTCCAGCTCCACCTCGGTGACGTAGATCGGAATGTCCCTCGTATGGCGGTCGTGGTAGATGTGAAGCACATTGGCCTTGAGGCGGGCCACGGCGGTGAGCAGGCAGGCCAGCGCGCCGGGAATGTCCTCGATCTGGACGCGGATGCGCATGATCCGTCCGTTTTTGATCATCCCCTTGGTCAAAATCCTTTCCAGAAGCGGGCTGTCGACATTGCCGCCGCTGATGACCAGCGCCACCCGGCTTCCGGGCCGGATCTTTACGCCCCCGTCCAGAAGCGCCGCCAGAGGAACCGCTCCGGATCCCTCGGCGAGAATCTTCTTTCTCTCCAGCAACAGGAGCATGGCGGCGGCGATCGGTTCTTCGCCCACGGTGACGATGTCATCCACGATCTCTTGCATGATCGCAAAATTCAGTTCTCCGATCCGCTTGACGCTGATGCCGTCTGCAATGGAGCCTTTCGAAGGCACCTCCACCAATCTCGCCCGGCGGCGGGATTCGAAAGCCGACGGGCATGCCGCAGCCTCCACCCCGATGACTCTCACCTTCGGCCGGCACGCCTTTAGCGCCGATGCAATCCCGGCAATCAGTCCGCCTCCGCCCACCGGGACGACAACGGTGTCCACCTCGGGAAAATCCTCGACGATTTCAAGTCCGATAGTCCCCTGACCGGCAATGATATCCGGATCGTCAAAGGGGTGGATGAATGTTTTCCCCTGCCGGGAAAGCGCCAGCGCCCGCTCCAGGCAATCGGCGATGCTGGTGCCGTAGATTTCCACCTCCCCGCCGTATTGCCGCGTCGCTTCCTGCTTGCTGATGGAGACCCACTCGGGCATCACGATCACTGCCGGGAGTCCTGCCTGCCGGGCGGCCAGGGCCACCCCCTGGGCATGGTTTCCGGCCGAGGCCGCTACCACCCCGGACGGTCCGAACGACCCGCGCCTGACCGCCATTTTATAGGTGGCGCCGCGAATCTTGAACGAGCCGGTGACCTGAAGGTTTTCAAGCTTCAGCCGGATATCGGCGGAAAACCGCTCGCTCAAAGAAGAGGACTCGACCAGCGGCGTGTGCAGAATCCGCCCGCGGATCGTCTCAGCTGCATGTTGAATGGTGTGAAGCGCAACCATTGTGATTTCTCCCGGCGTTGGCGTTTGCCGCTTAGTGCGCCATCTACGACAGCGGAGGTTAAAATCGTTTGACACCGCCGAATGAGAGGAAGCGGGGAAACTTGTTGTCCGCCGCCTCGATGCCCCATCGTGTCGGGGGCAACACCGATGCTCTGCCAATGGTGTACCGAAAATTGCCGGTCTTTACAATTATTGGCAACACTGGTATGGCCTGGGTCGAATCGATTGTCGGCCCGTGCCGAACTTCTGCCAGCCCCCACCGGACCGTCGTAGATGCCTTCTACCGAAAAGAATAAACTCCTTGAGGCGATGTCCCGGCTGCCCGCCTGGGACCTGATCAAATTCGCAGCGCTGATGTCTGCGGCCATCTGGCTGCTGGATCGAGGAACAGAGGCGCTCGGATACAACTGGCAGTTTTACCGGGCCTGGCGCTACCTGATCCAGGTCCGCGGGGGGGAGTGGACCGCCGGCCCGCTGATGGCGGGCCTTTGGGTCACGATCAAAATCACCCTCGTCAGCCTGGTGTTGGCCTTTGCCTTCGGGGTATTGACCGCCGCCTTCCGGCTTTCTCACTCGGCGGTCGCCCGCGCCCTGGCTCGAATCTACCTGGAGATCGTTCGCAACACCCCCCTTCTGGTGCAGCTGTTTTTCCTGTACTTCGTGCTTTCGCCGATTCTCGGGATACACCGGTGGACTTCCGCCATTCTGGCGCTGAGTCTGTTCGAGGGCGCCTACGCCTCGGAGATCGTGCGGGCCGGCATCCTGTCCATCGGACGAGGTCAATGGGAGGCCGCCGACAGCCTCGGGTTCGGCAAAATGGCCGCCTACCGGTATGTCATTCTGCCTCAGGCGCTGAGGCGGATGCTCCCCCCGCTGACCAGCCAGGCCATTTCCCTGATCAAAGACTCGGCCCTGGTGAGCACCATTGCGATCTACGACCTGACCATGCGCGGCCAGGCGGTCATTGCCGAAACCTACCTGACCTTTGAAATTTGGTTCATCGTGGCCGCGTTGTATCTGCTTATCACTGTCAGTCTTTCCATCGGCGTCAATTTCCTGGAAAACCGGCTCAGAATGTAATCTGGAAAGGAGAAGAAATATGAAAAGTCAGGGTTGGATTAAGGCAGTGGCCGTCGTCTTTCTGGCGGCGGCGCTCTTTGCGACAACGGCCTACGGCAGCGATCTTCAGCGTCAATTGACTCGGGAAAGCATGCTGGAACAGGTTCTTCAGCGGGGGGCACTGAGGGTGGGGATGTCCACCTTCGTTCCCTGGGCCATGAAAGACAAAAACGGCGAGCTCGTCGGTTTTGAAATCGACGTCGCCACCCGCCTCGCCAAGGACTTGGGAGTCTCTGTCGAGTTTGTCCCGATCAAATGGGCGGGGATCATTCCCGCACTGCTGACCGGCAAATTCGACATCATCATCGGCGGCATGGGGATTCTCCCTCAACGCAACCTGAAAGTCAACTTCAGCATCCCTTACGACACCACCGGCATGTCCATCGTGGCGAACAAAGACCTGGCATCCGAATTCGACACTCTGGAGGATTTCAACCAAAAAAATGTGGTCATCGCCGTCCGGCTGGGCGCAACGCCGGCCATGGCCGCCAAAAAATACCTGCCCGAGGCCGAGCTGCGGCAGTTCGACGACGAATCCCAAGCGTATCAGGAATTGCTCAACGGAAAGGCGCACGCGGTGGTGGCCAGCGCCCCCACGCCGGCATTTTATGCACTGCGGTATCCGGATCGGCTTTTTCTTCCCCTGAAGGATACCTTCACCCGGGAGCCGATTGGGTTCGCCGTCCGGAAAGGCGACGTAGACAGCCTCAATTTTCTCAACAACTGGATCCGGGTGGTGGAGGCCGAGGGCTGGCTCAAGGAGCGCAAGCACTATTGGTTCGAAACCCGGGACTGGGCTTCTCGAATCCAGTAAGGGGCGCCGCCTGCCGCGGCGGGATTCAACATTCCAGATTCGAGGTTCAAGATTCTCCGGCGGAAGATTTATATGAATCTTTGGGTCTCAACCGGCCGGCTTGTCGCGGCGTAGCTCATAGAGCGAAGACGGAAGCAAAGCGGAGAGCCGCGGTTCTACAGGCTCACCGTCCTGTTTGTCCTGAGCGCAGTCGAAGGAGGATCCACAAAAACTTTGATCCCGGGTCAAGCCCGGAATGACGGACCGGGAACAGGAAGTTTCACATCCAGGGAATATGTAAGGAGACAGATTGAAGACAAGCCGTTACCGGCCGACCCTGCTGGATGTCGTTCTGCTGCTGGTGCTTGCGGCCGCCGGCGGTTACCTGGTTTACCGGATCCGCATCGGCCTCAACTACTCCTGGAACTGGGCGGCGGTTCCACAGTTTCTGGTCCGATTCGATGCCGAATCGGCAAGCTGGGTCCCGAATGTGCTTCTCCAGGGACTGCTGACCACGATCCGCCTCAGCTTCTGGGCCACGGTGCTGGCGACGATCATCGGCGTCGTCATGGGGATGTTTCGGGTCAGCCCCGTCATTTTTCGCCGGATGGTGGCCCGCAGCTATGTGGAGCTGACCCGAAACATCCCGCCCCTGGTTTTGGTGTTTATTTTTTATTATTTCATCAGCGCCCAGGTGCTGCCGGCTCTGGGAATCGAAGGCTTCGTGCGCAGCGCATCAGAAGAAACGCGCTCGTTGATCGCCGCTTTGTTTGCCCCAGCCCGGCTGCTGTCTCCATTTATAGCCGGATTGGCCGCCCTGGCCGTATTCGAGGGGGCCTACATCACGGAGATCGTTCGCGCCGGCATTCAGTCCATCGGCAGAGGGCAGTGGGAGGCGGCCTCTGCATTAGGCTTTACCCGGAGCCAAGCACTGCGCCACATTATTCTGCCCCGGGCGGTCCGCCGGATACTGCCTCCTCTGGCGGGCCAGTTCATCTCCACCATCAAGGACTCGGCCATCGTCTCGGTCATTTCGATCCAAGAATTGACCTTTCAGGGGTTGGAGTTGATGGCGTCCACGCATCTGACCTTCGAAATTTGGATCACCATCACCGGGCTTTACCTGCTGCTGACCCTGAGCTGCGCAGCGGCTGTCGGAAGAATCGAGGTCTGGATGGGAAGCGCCGGCCGATAGCCAACTCCTGAAACAGCCCCCCGGCCGGGATGCCGCACCTCGCCGGTACGCCTGGAACCATCTGCCTCGCATCAGCCTCACTTGACTACAGCGAAAGAGGACCTGTATAAATTTTTGTTGATTTTTCGGCGGTTTCAACGTATTAGAAAATACTAGGTGCCAAATATTTCCATAAGGAGGCTCGGCATGAACGGCGCTGAGCAGGCAGAAAAAATCCGCCTTCTCAATGGGCTCAAGGAGCAGGAGACCCGCCTTTTTCTGCAGCGTTTCAAGGCAGAGAGCTTCGCTCCCCAGCAGAATGTCTTCCAAGAGGGAGACCACGGCGAGACGATTTACATCGTCAAACGGGGACTGATCGCCCTTTCCAAACGCATCACCTCGGAGGTCGACAAAAAGCTTTTTTCGGCCCGGCCCGGCAGTATTTTCGGTGAATTCAGCTTTATGGATAAAGGAGAGCGCTCGGCTTCGGCGACGGCCGAAGAGGAAACCGACGTCCTCAGCCTGAAGCGGGTCGATTTTGACGTCTTTATCCGAGAAAATCCCAATACCGGTGCAAAACTGTTTCAAAACCTTCTTGGCATCGTGGTCGAACGCCTCCGGAGAACCAACGAGGCATACCGGGATGCGGTCCGCTGGGGCCTGGAAATCACCGGAACCCAGAAGGTCAACTTTCATTACCTAATCACCGAAGACGTCGACATCCGCCTCGAGCTTCTCAACGGCAAAACCTTCGAAGGAAAGGTCATGCAGCTTGAAAAAAGCGACGCAGGCTACGAAGTCATCCTCGTCAACAAGCTCGGCAAGCTGGCCATCATCCCCTACCACGCAATTCTTTCAGTAACCCTGGCCGAATAAATGTCGACCCCGAAACGCACGACATCTCCTTCGGCCCACACTCACCGTTTTGTGGAACACTACGACGGCTTGGTCGGGTTCGGCCTCGATCGCAAGACCGACGAGCACACCCTGATCTACTACCTCCAGAAGGTTTCAGACGATGCCCTGGCGAAAACCCTGGTCGAACGAATGAGCGACGAAGAGCTGGAACAACTCTTTTCTTTGCTCAACAGGTTGATGAAAATACACCTGAAAGACGGGGAATATCACCGGCTGTTTCTCAAAGAGGACCATTCGTGAACACGATTTCGGTGCGGGTTGGATTCCATGTTCAGTGAGTTGCAGCTTACGCGCTACGCAGAAGTACTCTTATGGGGTCTCGGTGTCGCCAGACGGCAGCGGTTTCGCCCCAGGGACGTGATTCTGCTCAGTTTCGACCCTCCTGCCGTCAGACTCGCAGAGATCCTCTATCGCTGCATCCTGCAAAGGGGGATGCATCCGGTCGTCCGAATGAACCCGACAACCGCTATGGAGCAGTCGTTTTTCCAATGCGCAACCGACCCTCAGCTCCTGTTTATCCCCCCCGGCGAAGAGCCGCTGTATCGGCAGCTAAACGGCAGCATTTTTCTTCACGCCCCCGAGTCCCTGACCCACTTGAGCGGCATTGATCCGAAAAAAATCGGCAGGGCTTCCGCAGCAAAAAAATTCTTAAGGGACATCATGACCGAACGGGAGTCGTCCGGCCGTTTGAGCTGGACGCTCTGCCTGTTTCCCACAGAGGAGCTCGCGCGGCAAGCCGGCCTGTCGCTTCAGGAGTATGCCCGCCAGGTGGTCCGGGCCTGTTTTTTAAATCGGGTCGATCCGGTCGAGCACTGGCAGCAGCTGTATCTCCGGGCCCGATGGATGAAACAGCGGCTGAACCGGATGAAAACAACGGGCTACCGGGTAGAGTCGGAAAACATCGATCTATATATTTCGGCAGGAGAAAACCGCAAATGGGTCGGGATCTCGGGCAGGAACATTCCGAGCTTCGAGCTGTTCACCTCGCCGGATTGGCGTCAGACCCGAGGCGTTTTTTATGCAGAACAGCCGTCATTTCGAAGCGGCAATTTCGTCAAGGGAGTCCGCCTGGAGTTTTCCCGGGGGCGGGTCGTCAAGGCATCTGCGGATCGGGGCGAAGAGTTCCTCCGCTCCCAGATCCGGCTCGACAAGGGCGCAGACAAGATCGGAGAGTTTTCCCTTACCGACCGCCGGTTTTCCAGAATCGACCGGTTCATGGCCAACACGCTGTATGATGAAAACTTCGGGGGCCGGTACGGCAACTGCCACGTGGCGCTGGGCTCATCCTATGAAAACACCTACCGCGGCCGGCAGGCCGACCTGACGCCGCAACGAAAGCGGGAGCTGGGGTTCAACGACTCTGCACTTCACTGGGACCTGGTCAATACGGAAAAAAAGCGGGTCCAAGCGATCGGCCCCGGCGGACGGGCAAAAACGATCTACGAAAACGGGGAATTCTTGCTTTGAAAGGACGAAACCCGAAAGTTGAGTTTCTCTCCGGGTGCCGTCCGAATCTCTTTTTTTGCATTTCGCGGAACGCGAACCAATAATAAAATCGCGGCAGCGATTTTATTATACTTTGTATTTGCCGAAGTCATCCGGCGACAGGTTCTCCAAATAATCGGCCCACTTTTTTCCTTCTTTGCTCTGGTCGACAGGCTCGCCCTTGTCGTCCGTCGGCTTGGACTTTTCGATCACTTTTTCGTCGACGTAGATCGGGGCCTTGAATCTGAGCGCGATGGCGATCGCATCGCTGGGTCGGGCGTCCATGTCAAAGGCGCCGCTTTCAGAGGAAAAATGGATTCGGGCAAAAAAGGTGTTTTCCCGCAAATCGCAGACTTCGATTTTGGAAACCGAAATCTGAAGCGTCTCCAAAAAATTTTTGAACAGGTCGTGGGTCATCGGGCGATCGAACTTGATTTCCTGTAGCGCCGATGCAATGGACGTCGCCTCCAGCAGCCCGATCCAGATCGGGACGGTTTTTTCCTGCTCGTCAATCTTCAATATGATAATCGGCGTATTGGAGGCCGGGTCCATGGTCATCCCCGCAATGCTTGCTTTATGCAGCATGGGAATCGACTCCTTTCCGTCCATGTTGATTCGGACGTTCAAGTTCCGGTGTTCCGCGGAGGCTGTGGGAAAACGCCTCCTCGATCCGGACATTCAACATCGTTCCAGGCGCCATCATCCCCCCGTCAGGGGTCGGTGTGTCGAGGGCAAAATGGACGATGCGGTTCTGGGGCGTTCTCCCGGTCCATAGCGCCGTCCGATGCGCCTCCTGAAAATAGTTTTTCTTGCTGGGGCCTTCGGCCATCACCTGCTGGACGCTGCCGATCAGCGCACGGTTTTTTCGAAGCGTGATCGTTTCCTGCAGGTCCAGCAGCTCGGCAAGCCGTCGTTTTTTCACCGTTTCTTCGATTTTTCCGGCAAAACCGGAAGCCGGCGCGCTGGGACGATCCGAGTAGCAGAAGGCGAACACGCCGTCAAACTGGACGGACCGCATCAGGTCGATGGTGTCGGCGAAATCCTCCTCGGATTCCCCTGGAAACCCGACAATAAAATCGGAGGTAATGCCGATATCCGGGCACACCGATCGAAGCCGGCCGACCCTGTCCAGATAGTCAACCCGGCGGTAGCGGCGGTTCATCCGCTTCAGCACCCGGTCGGATCCGGACTGGACCGGCAAGTGGATATGCCGGCAAAGTCTGTCCAGCGCGGCAAAGCAGTCGATCAGTTCATCGGAAAGGTCCTTGGGGTGAGACGTGGTGAACCGGATTCGAGCCAGCCCGTCGATCCCACTGACCTTTTTCAACAATTCGGCAAAGCTGCCGTAGCCTTCTTTGGCGCCATAGCTGTTCACATTCTGGCCCAGGAGAGTCACCTCCCGGACGCCGCTTCCAACCAGGGCCCGGATTTCGGAAAGAATCTGCGACGGCGGCCGGCTGGCCTCTCGGCCGCGGACGTAAGGCACCACGCAGTAGGTGCAGAAATTGTCGCACCCCTGCATGACCGTCACAAAGCGGGACGGACCCGCCGGCGCCTCGAGCGGCTCAAGACCATCGAACACCGCACTGCCGCCGTCCATATCCACATCGACGATACGCTCCCCGTTTTTTCGTATGCGCTCGACATGCCCGGCCAATCGACCCACCGCGTGGGTCCCGAAGACCAGATCCAGGTGAGGGACCCGCTCCAGAAGCCGTCTTCCTTCCTGCTGGGCCACACAGCCTCCGACGGCCACCAGCAGCTCCGGCCGGTGCTGTTTGCGCTTGGCCTGGCGCCCGAGGAAACTGTAGACCTTCTGCTCTGCCTTTTCCCGGATGGCGCAGGTGTTGAGCACGATCAGATCGGCCTTGTCCGGAGAATCACATTGGCGGTATCCGATCGTCTGGAGCCGCTGCAGGATTTGCTCGGAGTCGTAGACATTCATCTGGCATCCGAGGGTGTGAATGTAGCACTGTCGTTCAGTCATGATTCGGCTCAAAGGAATCAGCACTTTGTCCGCCGGGGACAGGCGCCGCCTCCAGTCTGAGTTGGTCTGAAATCCCTTCCAGCATTTCGTCTAGCTCCGGTTCACATGACGCGCTCAAGTACAGAAGCACACGGCCCAGCGTCGGATCCAGCGTTCGAAGAACCGCAAGCCCGTCATAGCCTTCCAGAATGAATCGAAAATAGGCGATCTGTCGGCGATCCATTCGATAGTGGCGCCTGATTTCTTTCATGGGCAAATATAACCCTTTTTGGGGCAAATGAAAACCCCGCCAAAAACGCCGGCGGCCGTCAAAATCGTCTTGTCCTTGGCACGAAGATGGTCTATAGCCATGCCCCATGCGAATCGATTGGGCTATGAAAGCAGCGGACCCAGAACAGGTGTCGACACTGGAAAACGCCCTCCGATGCCATCGGCTGACAGCGCAGCTGATCGTCAACCGGGGCATCCTGGCGCCCGAAGAGGCCCGAGCGTTCATGGCGCCGGCACTCTCCTTTCTGCGGCCGCCTGCGGTTCTCCGGGATATGGCGCCCGCGGCCCAAAGGCTCGCCCGGGCTGTCATCGGAAAAGAGCCGGTTCTCATCTTCGGCGACTACGACGCAGACGGCGTCACCGCCGCCGCCTTGCTGCATACCTTCCTGATTCATTGCGGGGCGAACGTCAGGGTTCATCTGCCCCACCGCATCCGCGAGGGGTACGGCCTTCAGGAAGCCCATATCGGGCGGCCGGCGCTTTCCAACCGGATCGGACTGATCGTCACGGTCGACTGCGGTTGTGCCAGCCACCAGGCCCTTGCGGCGGCAAAATCGGCCGGGATCGACGTCATCGTCACCGACCACCATCAGGTCACCGATCCCCTTCCGGAGGCCGTGGCCGTGGTCAATCCATGCCGGCCGGACTGCCCTTCGAAGATGGCCTTTCTCTCCGGAGCGGGGGTTTGCTTTTATCTGCTCATTGCCCTGCGCCAACAACTCCGGGAAACCGGTTTTTGGAAGGGGCGGACCGAACCAAACCTTCGGGATTACTGCGATTTGGTGGCCCTGGGCACCGTCGCGGACATGGTGCCCCTTCAACAGGAAAACCGGATCCTGGTTCGGGCCGGCCTGGATGTGCTCAACACTGCGCCGCGGCCCGGCATGGCAGGACTCATGGCGGCTGCCGGCGTCGGCCGTCCCTGGGCCGACGCAGAGGATCTGGCCTTTCGTCTTGCGCCGCGAATCAACGCTGCCGGCAGAATGGCCCATGCCATGGCCGCCTTCCGGCTGCTGACGGCAACGGACCGATCTTCCGCCCAAAGGATCACCGCCCTGCTCGACCGGCTCAACGTTCGGCGCCGTGAAAAAGAGGCGCAGATGCTGGCCCAGGCCCAGGAGACGATCGACCGAAAACCGGAGCTGGGCAGGCGTCGAACCCTTGTACTCAGTCATTCTCAGTGGCCGGAAGGGATTCTGGGGATCGTCGCCTCCCGCCTGGTCCGAAAATTCCACCGCCCCGTCGTGCTGATCTCCACCCGGAGCGGAACCGGCAAGGGGTCGGCCAGGAGCATTCCGGGCATCGATCTGCACGGCGCGCTTGCGCGGATCTCAGACAGCCTCGATCGATTCGGCGGCCATGCCATGGCCGCGGGGATCACGATCGCCGCCGAGCGAATCGAAGAGTTCGAACACCGGCTGGAAGAAGCCGTCTGCCGATCGGCCGATCCGGAGGCGTTCGTCAAAACCCTGCCCATCGATGCAGAGGTGGCCTTTTCCGAAATCTCCGAGCCGCTGATGGAAGAAATCGATGCGCTTCGCCCCTTCGGGGAGGGAAACCCGGAGCCGCTTTTCATGGCCCGGTCCATCGATGTGGTGGGAGCCAAGCCGGCCGGCGCCGACCACTTGAGGCTCCAGCTGCGGCAGGGCCGCAAGACCGGCGGCCGCACCTTCGAGGCGATCCGTTTCGGAGCCGGAAGCCTTCTTCGGCGAAACCGCTTTGACCGGATTGCATTCCAGCTTCGGTGGAACCGGTGGCAGGGCCGCCGAAGGCTCCAGTTGGTGATTCGGGCCGTCGATAAAGAATAGATTTTTTCTTGCAAAGCACAAACTCTGACAGTATGATCGCTCAACCGCAACCAAGGACCATTGCCAAGATCCAACACCGATAGAGGAAACCGCCCATGGGAAAAGTATTCAGGCCCAGCACCCGGGAAGCAAGCATTCTTTCGAAAATCGAGTCCTCGAAAGAATATGCCCGGAGAATGGCCATCAACGGCATCAAGGACTGTCTGGAACCCCTGGCAAACGCCATTGCATCGAAGCTGGTGGAAAACAAACTCGTGGAAACCACCAACAAAAACCGGCTGGAGGAGCGCATCGGCAAATGCCTCGACAAGATCGCCCACGCAGATGACTTCGATATCGACTATCAGATCGCACCGCTGCGCAACCTGGTCCCCCAGCCCCACGTGGTCAGTCTCTTTGTCACCTCCTTTGTCATCGAGAAACTCATCGACGACAAAGAGGTCGTGGACATCTTCGGTTCGGACGAGGACATCTACCTGTGCATCAATCAACAGGTGAGAAAGTTTCTTCCATGATCGATGCGCCCTTCTTTCTTACCCCGCCTCATCAATGATCCGTTTAAAGACCCCGGACTGTATATCCCCCTTCTGCTCAAGGGCCGGGCCATACTGTTCGATCTCGGCGACAATTCGAATCTTTCCCCCCGCGATCTGCTCAAGATCAGCCATGTCTTCGTCACTCACACCCACATGGACCACTTTATCGGCTTTGACCGGATGTTGCGGCTCATGCTCGGAAGGCAGAAAGACCTTCATCTGTTCGGTCCGGAAGGATTCATGGACAACGTCGAGGGAAAGCTTGGCGGATATGCCTGGAATCTGGTCGGAAACGACGCCTATCCCCTGGTGCTGAAGGTCACCGAGGTGAGCGCCGGCCGCATGAAGAACCGGCGGTATCAGTGCCGGGACCGGTTTCGACCCGCCGGCGATCCGGCAGAATCGAGCTTCGACCGGACCCTTTTGGCGGAGCCATCCTTGACGGTCTCAGCAGCCCTACTCGATCATCGGATTCCCTGCCTCGGGCTGGCCCTCAAAGAACGGTTCCACATCCACATCTTAAAGGACCGGCTGGCGGCCATGGGCGCAGCGCCGGGGCCTTGGCTCGGACAATTCAAGGCCGCCGTCTACGGCGGTCATGCACCGGGCACCCTGTTCCATGTCCCCTGCGCCGGCGGCAGGGGAGAAGCCCGATTCACCCTCGATGCCCTTCAAAAGCAGATGGCCCGGATCACCCCCGGCCAGAAGATCGCCTACATCACCGATGCCGCATACACGCCGGAAAACAAGCAACGAATCGTTTCGCTGGCCCAAGATGCCGACCACCTGTTTATCGAGGCGGCTTTTCTGGAAGAAGACCGCGCCGCCGCCGAAGAAAAAGCCCACCTCACCGCCCGCCAGGCCGGGGAAATCGCGCGCCTCAGCCGGGTCCGCCGAATGACGATCTTTCATTTTTCCCCCCGGTACCGGGGCCGGGAGGACCAGCTCTACCGGGAGGCCGAAGAAGCATTCGCCGGCGGCCCGGCGTCCTGAACCGGGGTGGCAGCGGGGAAACCTTATATGAACCTACCCCCAAAGATAGGCCATTGAATACCCCCGGAGAAGCCCATCTTCCCGCGCCGGGCATCGCAGAAACGGGCGGATCAGCCCTTCAAGCTGTCTGAGGATAAATCCGCTTTCGCGTATTTATCAGCGACGGCTTTGCCGCCGGAAAATATCCTGGGCTTCGGGGCCGAGAAGAAAGTCAACGAAGGCGGCCGCCGCTTGCCGGTGAGGCGCCCGGTCGAGCCGGCAGGCATCGTATTGGATTCGGTTCCGCTGATCCAGTCCGCCGCCCGGTTCGACCACCTCAAAGGCAAGACCGGTGCTCCGGGCGTGGACCGCCTCGGTAGCCCACACCGGGCCGACATCGACGGTTTTCATGCCGATCCGCAGCGGCGTTTCCCGGTGGTGGACCATGGTCAGCACCGTGGTTCCTTCGGCTCGCTTTTCTTCCATGATTCGCCGCACCAGGGCAGGGCCGCCGGCGTCCTCGTACATGTGCAGGATGTGCCGCGCGATGTCTTCGTTTTCCGGATCCGGCTGGGAAATGCGCACCTCGGGCTTTCCCAGGTCTCCGACGGCGGCAATTTTCCCAGGGTTTCCGGCCGGAACCATGAGGGCAAGCCGATTTCGCAGATAGGGACGATAGTGCCCCGGCGCCAGCTACCCTCTCTGAACCAGGGTTTCCATGGCCCGCCGCCGGACCGAGGTGTAGACATCCGGTTGAATCGCCAGAAGCTCTCCGGCGAAACGGGCGCCTCCGGCAAGGATCTGCTTCAATTCCAGGCCGGGGGAAGGGTTTCATAGTGGAAAGCGTCTTTTTGGAAATTGACTCCGAAAAGAATTTGTGAAATGATTTCCGATTACTGGCTCCTGAGTTCGCAAGCCGGTCGGATCATAACGGAAACGACGGCTCGATGAGTAAAATTCCATCCCATGCCCTTTAGGGCCCTGGAGATGATCCCTGATCCATATGAAGGCTGCCGGAGAAATGTCCTACGAAGCATTTACTGCTGAAAGCCCGCCGCCCGGTGCAGGACCCGCATTGAAGCGGATCCGGCTGGCGGCAGCCGCCAGGCCGAAGGAGACGAAAATCTGGGCTGTCGGAGGAGGCAAAGGCGGCATCGGAAAGAGTTTTATCATCAGCAGCGTGGCCCAGTGTCTCGCCCGAAGAGGCCATCGCATCGTTTTGCTCGACGCGGACTTGGGCGGCGCCAACCTGCATACCTTCTTCGGCGTCGATCGACCCCGTACGACCTTGACCGAATTCTTCGAAAGACAGATTCCTCTCGCCTCCCTGGTCTGCGAAACCGGCGTGCCGAATCTGGGGTTGCTCATCGGTGCGCTGGACACCCTGGCGGCAGACCACATCCGCTATTCTCAAAAAATGAAGCTGTTTCGCCATATTCGAATGCTCCCGGCCGATTACGTCCTGATCGACATCGGGGCCGGAACCCACTTTCACACCGTCGACTCCTTTCTTCTGGCCGATACCCTCATTGCCGCCGTCGTCCCCGAGCTCATTTCCGTTGAAAATCTCTACTATTTTTTAAAGAGCGTTTTTTATCGGAAGCTGCTTCGCGCCATGAGCGAAAACGGCTGGAAAACCATCATCTTCGAAACCTGGAAAAACCGGCGAACCTTGGCAATACGAAACGTAAAAGAGCTGACCGATTACCTCCGAACCCAATCCAGGGAAATCAGCGACCTGATCGACGAGACGTTGTCCGGTTTTCTGTTTCACATCGTCGTCAACAAAGTCCGGCGGCGCCAGGAGATCAAGGTGGGGCTTGGGGTGAAAAGCATCTGCATGAAGTACTTCGGTCTCGACGCCCGCTATGCAGGCTACATCGAGCACGACGAACTGGTCTCACGGTCCATCAACAAACGGCAGCCCTATCTGCAGACCCACGCCGGATCGCGCTGCAGCAGCCAAATCGAAATCGTCGCAGAAAACCTGCTGGAGCAAAAGGCCTTTCGATGACCCCGCCTGAAAAACCCGCTGAAATCCTCGACGCCTTGCAGGTTCTGGAGCTTCCCGCAGAAGCGACCCTCACCCAGATTCGCCAGTCCTACCGGTTTTTGAAAGATTTATATGGCAGTGAATCGATCGCCACCCTTCCGGTGAGTGGAGAAATCAGCACAAAAGACCGGCAGCAGATCATCGAAAAAATCGATGCCGCTTACGAGATGCTGATCCGGTTTTTTGAAGACGAGCGCGGTCGAGATCTTTCCGCACAGCGGTCGGCGCCCGATGAAATTGCACGGTACCTCGCCGATGTCGAAGAGATCACCGGGGCGGTACTCCAGGCCGTGAGAAAAATGCAGGGGTTTGTGCCGGAGGAGGTGGCCGCAGAGACGAGAATCCCGGTGTTGAATCTGGAGCGCATCGAACAGGAAGATTTTGCGGTGCTTCCGCCGCCGGTGTATACGCGGGGGTTTGTTTCCAGCTATGCCGACTTTCTGGGGCTCGATGCGGATCGGGCGGCCTCCGATTTCATGCGCCGTTTCAACGCCTGGAAGGGGAACCGAGGAGAGGGGAAAAAGCCCCACCGGTTTCGCCTGGCCTTCTGGAAGAAGCGAAAGTAATTTTGCCGTTTTTTCGGGGAAGGTATCCTTGTTGCAAGCAACAGGGATTCATCCATTAGAAGTAATTAGAGCGCCGATTTGACGAATCGACCATTTACCCACTCAACGAATCAACCAATTAACCGCCCTCCCCCATAAACCTTCCGATGGTTTCCACCACGTAGTGCTGCTGTGACTCGGAGAGCTCCGGATAGACCGGAAGGGCCAGGGTGTGCAGGGCCGCCTTTTCGGCCACCGGAAATTGCCCGGGCTTGTATCCCAGATAGGAAAAGCACTCCTGCAGGTGAAGCGGAATCGGGTAATACACCTCCGAACCGATGCCGGCTTCGGCCAGGACCTGCCTGAGCTCGTCTCTGCCGCTGTCCACCGCGATGACGAACTGATTGTAGATGTGGCGGTCCTGGAGGTCCACCGGAAGGCGGATTCGATCCTCCAGGCCGGCTTCTGTGAAAAGCCGGCGATAGCGCTGGGCGTTATGACGCCGCGCCTCCGTCCAGCGATCCAGGTGCGGCAGCTTGATGGAAACAATGGCCGCCTGCAGCGCGTCAAGTCTGAAATTGCCGCCGACCAGGTGATGCACGTACTTGGGATGGGCCCCGTGGCCGCGTAAAATGCGAAGCCGCTCATAGAGCGTCTCGGACTGGACCGTGACGATACCTCCGTCTCCAAACGCCCCGAGGTTTTTGGACGGAAAGAAGGAAAAGCATCCGAAATCCCCCATGGCCCCGGCCCGGTTCCCACGGTACTCGGCACCGATGGCCTGGGCCGCATCTTCGATCACCGTCATCTCGTAGTGACGGGCGATCGCCAGCAGCGGCTCCATTTCCGCGCACTGGCCATAGAGGTGAACCGGCATGAGCGCCTTGACCGAGGAGCGTTCCGCCTCGTCCAACTCCTCCATCACCCGCTTCACGTCAGCGGGAGATAGGTTGTAGGTGTCTTCCTCGATGTCGGCGAACACCGGCGTCGCCCCGGTCCGGGCGATGGCCCCGGCGGTGGCAAAAAATGTATACGGCGTGGTGAGCACCCGGTCGCCGGGGCCGATGCCGTCGGCCATCAGGCAGATCAGCAGTGCATCGCTTCCGGAAGAGACGCCGACCGCAAACCGGCTCCTGCAGTATTCGGCGATCTCTTTTTCCAGCTTTTCCACCCGCGGGCCGAGAATGAAGTGCTGACTTTCAAAAATCTCTTCTGCAGCGGCCATGACCTCGTTTTTGATGCCCTGGTACTGCGCTTTGAGATCGAGAAGGGGGACGTTCATCGGTTCTTGTTCCTTTAGTACGGGGTTTCGATTCTCAGGATCACCAGCGGCGATTCTGTATCATTGGTCATGTCGGCAGAATCGTTTTCAGGGATGACGGCATTGTCCCCCGCTCCCAGGCTGCGGCGGTCGGCGCCGACGGCGATGGCGCCCGCGCCGCGGACGACGATCAAATGCTGGATCCTTGCCCGGCCGGTTGCCAGGGTCAGGGACTGGCCTGGGAAAATCACGAGCCGCTCCAGCGTATAATCGGGCTTTTCGTCCAAAACCGTCCGCCGGCCCCAGTCGGCGTGAAGCGTTCGGTGCTGCTGCACCTCCCTTCGCCCCTGGCGCTTGAGTTGATCGACGATCTCCTTGACGTCCCGGCTTTCTTCCAGGTCCGAGACAAAGACCGAATCCGGCGTTTCGACCACGACCACATGGTTCATTTTATTGACCGCGATCAGGCGCTCATAGCCCATGATAAAAGAATCCTTGGTCCTGCGGGTGACCACGTTGCCGTCGATGACGTTGCCGGACTCGTCTTTGGGCAGAAAGTCGTACAAGGATTTCCAGGAGCCGATGTCGCTCCAGCCAAAATCCGAAGGAAGCACCGCGCCCAAGCCGGTGTTTTCCATGATGGCGTAGTCGATCGAAATATTGGGCAGCTTTTCGTATTCACTTTGCTCCACCGGCCCGCCTCCGGCCGTGATTGACGCCATTTGGTCGGCCAGTTCCGGGCAGTGGCGGGCGAACTCTTCGGCCATGACCGTCGCCCGGAAAGCGAACATGCCGCTGTTCCAGAAAAAATTTCCCGCGGCAAGGTAGGATCGGGCCGTGGCCAAGTCCGGCTTTTCGACAAAACGGCGGATGGCAAACGCCCCGTGGGCCAGGGCGCCGCCGCCTTCGATGTAGCCGTATCCGGTCTCGGGATAGTGCGGCTGGATGCCGAAGGTGACGATTCTGCCTTCCTTTGCCAGGGCCGCGGCAGCGCCGAGCTTTTCGTGAAACCGTTCGATATCGGCGATGACATGGTCTGCCGGAAACACGAAAACCACGGCATCGTCGAACCGCTGTAGCACATGATTCACCGCCAGAAGGATCGCCGGGGCGGTGTTTCTTCCGCACGGCTCGGCCAGGATTCTGCCCGCGGCGTCGACCCCCACTTCAGCCATGTGCCTGGCGATTTCATGGGCGTGCTCCTGTCCGCACACCACAAAGATCTGTCCAGGGGCCACCATCGGAAGCAGACGTTTTACGGTGCGCTGCACCAGAGAGTCTTCCCCCAGAAAATTGACCAGCTGTTTGGGAAAAAGCGTCCTAGATACCGGCCAGAGCCGAGTACCGCTTCCCCCTGCCAGCAGCACCGCGATGATCGTTTCCTTTTCAGCCATTTCCTACGGCCCTCTTTCTTCGAAATTGCCGGATAGCCAGGCCGTTGCTTCCCGCCAGATTGGCATCGCACCGCGTCTCGACCGCGTCGTAGCCGACACAGCCGGCGACTTCCTTTCGCAAAGAAGCGCCGGGGCGGATCCGCATCTGCTCCGGCAGTTCGACGACCGTCTGGCTCTTTCCTCCCAACCGCAGATGGATGAAGGCCCTGCAGGAGCCCGGGTGCCGCTGCAATATTTCCTTGAGCCGCTGGAGGGTTTCCCGGCTGGTCCGGTCCATCTCCAAGTTGAAATGAACGCTGGCGCTCCACAGCTCCTCGGCCCGGCCCATGGGAATGACCGTATCGGCCAGAAGCTTGACGGCATTTTCGTCCCGCTGGATGCGGCCCTGGATCAGCACTGCTGCATCGTCGACCAGCACCTCCCGCGCCTCGGTATACACCGAAGAAAACACCGTCGCCTCGATGCCGCCGTGAAGGTCATCCACGGTGACAAAGGCCATCAGATCCCCCTTTTTCGTGTGAATGGTCTTGACGTGGGTTACAACCCCGCCGATCCGAACCACCTCGCCGTCGCTTTTTTCCTGAAGCGAAATGCTGTCGGCGGTGGTGAACTTTTCCAGCAGGTCTTCGTGCCGCGTCAGGGGGTGGCCGGACATGTAGAATCCGAGCGCCTCTTTTTCGTGGGTCAGCAGCTGTTTTTCTCCCCACTCCTTGATGTCAGGCAAAGAGGGCGTGTTGGGCGCCGGGGCGGTGCCTCCCCCGCCGAAAAGCCCCATCTGGGGATCACAGCGCTCCCGCTGGATCAGCTGCCCGTGCTCCAGGGTGTCTTCCAGGGCCGCCATCATCGCCGCCCGGGCGGCCCCGGTGCAGTCGAACGCACCGCAGCGGATGAGGCTTTCGACGACCCTTTTATTGACCCGCCGCAGATCGACCCGCTCGCAGAAGTCGAACAAGTCGGTGAAGTGCCCGGATTCTGCTCTTGCCTCGGCGATGGTCTCCACGGCCCCTTCTCCGACGTTTTTGACCGCCACCAGTCCGTATCGGATCTTTCCTTGGCTGACGGTGAATTTTTTTTCGCTTTCGTTGATGTCCGGCGGCAGCACTTGGATGTCATGGCTTCGGCATTCGGCGATGTACTTGACCACGCCGTCGGTGGAGTGCATCTCGCTGGTGAGCAGCGACGCCATGAATTCGACCGGGAAATGGGCTTTCAGGTAGGCGGTCTGATAGGCGATCAGGGCATAGGCCGCACTGTGGGATTTGTTGAACCCATAGCCGCCGAATTTTTCCATGAGATTGAAAATCTGTTCGGCCTTTTGCCGGTCGATGCCGTTTTCCACCGCACCCTGGATGAAACGCTCCCGGTGCTTGGCCATGATTTCAGCGATTTTCTTTCCCATGGCTTTTCGAAGATCGTCGGCCTCGGCCATGGAGTAGCTGGCCAGGGCGCCTGCGATCTTCATGACCTGCTCCTGGTAGACGATCACCCCGTGGGTTTCTTTCAGGATCGGCTCCAGCTCGTCTACCAGGTAGGAAACCGGCTTTCGGCCGTGTTTTCGCTCCACGTAGTCGTCGATCATCCCGCTTTCCATGGGGCCGGGACGATACAGGGCCACCAGGGCGATCACGTCTTCGAACCGGGCCGGCATGAGCCGGACCAGCAGGTCCTTCATGCCGCTGCTCTCCAGCTGAAACACGCCGGTGGTGTCCCCGGATGACAGCAGCCGGTAAGTCGGTTCGTCGTCGAGGTCGAGTTCGGACAGATCCGGGACTTGGTGGCCGCCGTCGGCGATCAGCTTCAAGGTGTCGGCAATCACCGTCAGGTTCCGCAGCCCGAGAAAATCAAACTTCACCAGCCCGATCTTCTCCACGCACTTCATGTCGTATTGGGTGACCACCTCCCCCTTTTTGCCACGATACAGGGGAAGATATTCGCTCAAGGGGCGGTCCCCGATCACCACCCCGGCGGCATGGGTCGATGCATGGCGGGGCAGGCCCTCCAGGACCCGACAGATCTGGATGAGCTCGGCATACCGGGCATTTTGCCTTTCCATTTCGGCCAGCCGGGGTTCCTGCTTCAGGGCGTCGTCCAGGCTGATATTGAGCACGTCCGGAACGAGCTTGGCGATGGCGTCCACCTCGGCCAGGGGGATGTCCAAGGCCCTTCCCACGTCCCGGATCACGGCGCGGGTCTTGAGCTTTCCGAAGGTGATGATCTGAGCCACATAGTCGCTGCCCCCGTATTTTTCAGAAACGTATCGAAAAACCCGTTCCCGGCCGTTGATGCAAAAATCGACATCGATATCGGGCATGCTCTTTCGGGCGGGGTTGAGAAACCGTTCAAAAATCAGCCCGTGTTCGAGAGGATCGAGGTCTGTGATGCCCAGAGCATAGGCAACGATGCTGCCGGCGGCCGACCCCCGGCCGGGCCCCACCGGAATCCCGTTTGCCTTTCCGTAGCGGATAAAATCAGAAACGATCAAAAAATACCCGCAAAACCCCATCTCCCGGATCACCGATATCTCGTAGTCGAGCCGGTCCCGGTAGGCGGTTTCATCCACTCCCGGGCGCTTTCGGCGAACCCGCTCCATGATTTGGGCATAACCAGCCCGGGCCGCCTCTCCAAAGAGATCTTCGACGGATTTGCCCGCATCGACGGCAAACTTCGGGAAATGGTAGGTGTGAAAATCGAGGGTCACATCGCAGCGGTCTGCGATCCGCCGCGTATTTTCCAGCGCGCCTTGCACGTGACCGAAGGCGGCTTTCATCTCTTCGGGGCTCTTGAAATAGAGCTGGTCGGTCCGGAACCGGAATCGATCCGAATCCTGGGTCGTTTTTCCGGTCTGGATGCAAAGCAATACATCGTGGGCTTGCACGTCGGCGCTGTCGAGATAGTGGCAGTCATTGCTGGCGACAAGCGGTATGGACAGCCTTTGGCCCATTTCGATCAGGTGGCGGTTGACCAATTCCTGGATTTCGATCCCGTTTTGCTGCAGCTCCAAAAAGAACCGGTCTTCACCGAAAATCTGTTGATATTGCCGGGCTGCCGCGTCAGCCTGCTCGATGCGCCCCGACTTGATGAGCATGGGAATCTCGCCGTGAAGGCAGGCAGACAGGGCGATCAGCCCCCGGCTGTGGGCGCGAAGCATCTCCTTGTCGATGCGGGGCTTGTAGTAAAACCCCGTCAGCTGCGCGGCGGTGGCCAGCTTGCAAAGATTCCGGTAGCCCTCCAAGGTCTCGGCCAGCAGGATCAGATGAGACATTCCCTTGCTGTCCAGCGGCGTCTTGTCGGTCATTTTCCGGGGAGACAGATAGGCCTCGCAGCCGATGATCGGCTTGATGCCGGCTTTGGCCGCCTTTTCGAAAAACTCCACCACCCCGAACATGGTGCCGTGGTCTGTGATGGCCACCGCATCCATGCCGTAGTCGGCGGCCCGCTTCAGCAGGGGGTCGATCCGAATGGCACCGTCCAAAAGGCTGTATTGGGTGTGCACATGGAGATGGACGAATTCGGCGGGTGGGTTGTTCATGGTTTCCGGTGGCATAGGTGGTTCACTTCGTTGTTTTCATTGTAGGCCATGGAGGCGGCATCGGGCAAGGGGCGACTGGTCAAGTGGTCCAATGGCCGAATGCTTGATTGGAAAGGAAATGGCCATGCCCGGAAAGAAGGCGAAAAACAGCTCAGCCCAAATACCGTGCCGCCTTTCCTGTTTGACCATTCAACAAATCAACCGATCCACCTCAGTCGAGGCGGTAATTGGGTGCTTCCTTGGTGATAATGACGTCGTGAACGTGGCTTTCGCGCATGCCTGCGGCGGATATTCTCATGAATCTGGCTTTTTCACGCAGTTCCTCGATGGTACGGCAGCCGCAGTACCCCATCCCCGCCTTCAATCCGCCCACCAGCTGCAGAATGTTGCCGGAAAGAGAACCGCGGTAGGGTACCCGGCCCACGATTCCCTCGGGCACCAGCTTGTCGTCCTCGGCCTCTTCGTGTTGGGCGTAGCGGTCCTTGCTTCCTTTTTTCATCGCCTCCAACGATCCCATGCCGCGGTAGACCTTGTAGCTGCGCCCCTGATAGAAGATGGTTTCGCCCGGGCTTTCCTCGGTGCCGGCGAAGAGCCCGCCGATCATCACGCAGTGGGCGCCTGCGCCGAGGGCCTTGGTGATATCGCCCGAAAATTTGATTCCGCCGTCGGCGATGAGCGGCACCCCGGTTTTCTTGGCCACCGCCCGGCAGCTCATGATGGCCGTCACCTGGGGCACCCCGATGCCGGCAACGATTCGGGTGGTGCAGATGGAACCCGGACCGATGCCGATCTTCACGCCGTCCACACCGGCCTTGATCAGGTCTTCGGCCCCTTTGCCGGTGCCCACATTGCCGGCGATCAACTCGATGTCGTCAAAGGTCTCTTTGAGCGCCTCCACGGATTCGATGACATTTTTGCTGTGCCCGTGGGAGGTGTCGATCACGATGACATCGGCTCCGGCCTTGAGCAGCGCCTCGGCCCGGGCAAGCATGTCCTCGCCGACCCCGACGGCGGCACCCACCCGGAGCCGACCCATCCGGTCCTTGCAGGCGTAAGGGTATTTCTTGATCTTTTCGATGTCCTTGATGGTGATCATGCCGGTCAGCCGCCCTTGCTTGTCGACCACGAGCAGCTTTTCGATCCGGTGCTGGTGGAGAAGCTTTTTCGATTCCTCCAGGGTGATCCCCTCGGACACCGTGACCAGATTGTCCTTGGTCATCACCTCGGAAATCGGCCGATCCAGATTGGTCTCGAACCGGAGGTCCCGGTTGGTGACAATCCCCACCAGCGCATTGTTTTTGATCACCGGCACTCCGGAAATGCGATACTGCTCCATCAGGCTGAGGACCTCGCGCACGGGCCGGTCCGGATGGATGGTCACCGGGTCGATGATCATCCCGCTTTCCGACTTTTTGACCTGGTCCACCTCCCGGACCTGGTCTTCGATGTCCATATTGCGGTGAATAAAGCCGATGCCGCCCTCCCGTGCCATGGTGATGGCTGCCCTGGACTCGGTAACCGTGTCCATGGCCGCGCTGCAGATGGGAATGTTCAGGGTCAGGTTTCGGGTCAGCCGGGTGGCCGTGTTCACCTCCCGGGGCAGAATGTCGGAATAGTTCGGCAGCAGCAGTACGTCGTCAAAGGAAAAGCCTTCTTCGGGTGGTATCTTGACCATGAGGGTTCCTCCGGAAATCGGTTCAAAATTTGAGGCTCTCGATACCAAATCCCCCCCCCTTTCGCAATGGCTTATTTGGCGGCTTGACAAGCGTCGGAACCAAAGATAGGGATTGTCCTTGTTTCGCTATCGAAGCGGTTTGAAGCAACCCCTGTCATTTACGCCCGATAGGGCGCCTGATTTTCTTTGCGCAGCAAAGAAAATTTCACGGAAATGCGGCGCTATGATCATCGAGATCAACCCGGAAAATCCCCAACCGCGCCTGATCGAACAGGTGGTGGACGTCCTTACAAACGGCGGTGTGATCGCATATCCGACCGACACCTACTACGGCATCGGCTGTGATATTTTAAACAAGAAGGCGATCGAGCGGGTCTACCAAATCAAGCAGCGGCCTAAAAGCAAGCCGTTCAGCTTTATCTGTGCAGACCTGAAGCACATCAGCGACTACGCCAAGGTTTCCAACTACGCATACAAGACCATGAGGCGGCTGCTGCCGGGGCCTTACACCTTCATTCTGGAAGGATCCAAGCTGGTGCCCAAGATCATGCTCACCAAACGCAAAACGGCGGGAATCCGGGTGCCGGAAAACGCCATCTGCCTGGAACTGGTCAAAACCTTGGGAAATCCGGTGATCTCCACCAGCGTCGAGGCCCCAGACGGGTCCTTTCATTTCGACGCATCGCTGATCCACGATCATTACAAGGGAAGGCTGGATTTGGTCGTAGACGGCGGTCCGGTGCCGGCCCGACCCTCCTCGGTCATCTCTCTCATCGACGACGAACCTCAGGTGATCCGTGCCGGCCAAGGAGATGTATCATTGTTTGAATAAACCCTGCTGTAATCATTGAGCGCCGATCAACTACCTGCTGCACCGCGTCCTGCCAACCAGCAAAATCCGAAACTCGAATATCGAAATTCGAAACAAATACGAATATCAAATGCGCCAATGACCGAATCAAGGCCAAATCGGGATGAACGGTTCGATCTCCGTTGATGGGAAGATCGAATCGTTCCAGCATGCGGAAGAAGGCGATGCGGGAAAACGGTGCCGTAGTCTAAGGTCAGGGCCTGTACAGGTATCCGGCAAACAGCTCGGATGCCGTAAGGCGTCGGTCAAGGAAGGTGGCCGCCCCTTCGGTGAGCAGGCCCAGCAGGGAATACTTTTCGGTGCGGGAGTAGACGGTCTTCACATCGCCTTCGATTCCGGCAAGCTCTGCGGCCCAGTCGACAGCGTCCTGGAGGTTTCCGAGCCGGTCCACCAATCCCAGCTCCCGGGCCTGCTCCCCGTTGAAGATCCGACCGTCGGCCAGCCGGGCCACGGCGCTGTCATCCATGCCCCGTCCTTCGGCCACCGCCCGGATGAACTGGGTGTGGGTCTGGTCGGCGAAGGTCTGCAGAATTTCGCGTTCTTCTTCGGACATCGGTTTGACCGGCGAGGCGATATCCTTGTATTCGCCGCTTTTGATCACCACCGGCACGAGCCCGATTTTGTCGAGCAGGCTTCTAAAATTGGTGTATTCGATGATGACCCCGATGCTGCCGGTAATGGTGCCGGGATTGGCCATGACGCCTTCGGCGGCCGCCGCCACGTAATAGCCCCCGGAGGCGGCAATGGACCCCATCGAGGCGATCACCGTTTTTTCATCGCGGGTTTTGCGGACCTCCCGGTAGATTTCCTGGGCCGGGCCGACAACGCCCCCCGGAGAATCGATCCGGAGCACGATGGCTCGAACCGAATCCTCCTCCCGGAACCGCTTCAGGTCCTCCAGCACCGTCCGGGCGTCGAGGATCACCCCCTCGATTTCGATGATCCCCACCTTCTGCGCATCACTGAAGGAAAGATCGTCGCCGCGCAAAGCGACGGCCAGGGTGATCGTCAACGCAACGAGGGTGGCGCCTGCAATGGCGGAAAATACCAGAATCGAGAAAAGGATGGGATGGCGGCGGGAAAACATGCGGTGTCAGCCCCCATCGGGCGAGTCTTTGGAAAGAACCGGCGCCGGGAGCGGCCTTGCCGCGCTCCCGGCGCCGGTCTTTTATTCGTCGTTGAGTTTTTCCTGCAGGTTTTCCCTCAGGATTTCGCCGAAGGTCGACGTGGCCGGCCCGATATTGTTGATGTACTCGTTGAGCAGGCTCTGTTCGTCTTCCATCTCCAGGCGCTTGATCGAAAGCCCGATGCGGCGCTCGTCGCTGTTGATGTTCATCACCTTGGCGGTGATGATGTCCCCCACGTTGAACATCCCCACAGGGGTTTTGATCTTTTCCTTGCTGATCTCCGAGACATGGATCAGCCCTTCGATTCCCTCTTCGAGCTCGACAAAAACGCCGAAGTCGGTCACGTTGGTCACCGTTCCGGTGATCTTCTTGCCCACCTCGTAGCGCTGTTCCACGGTTTCCCAAGGATCGGACTGAAGCTGCTTGATGCCCAGGGAAAACCGTTCGCTTTCTTTGTCGATGTCCAGGACGATGGCTTGAACGATGTCACCCTTTTTGTAAAGCTCGGAAGGGTGTTTGATCCGCTTGGTCCAGGAGATGTCGGAAATATGGACCAGGCCGTCGATCCCCTCGTCGATGCCGATGAAGATGCCAAAGTCGGTGATGTTCTTGATTTTGCCCTCGATGGTGGTTCCGACCGGATACTTTTCGCTGATCACATCCCACGGATTCGGCTTGACCTGTTTCATCCCCAGGGAAATGCGTCGGGCATCGGGCTTGATGTCGAGCACCACCGCCTCGATGGATTCTCCCACGGAGACGACCTTGGACGGATGTCGGATTTTTCGGGTCCATGACATCTCCGACACGTGGATGAGTCCCTCGATCCCTTCTTCCAGTTCGACAAAGGCGCCGTAATCGGTGAGGCTGACAACCCGGCCGTTGACCCGGGATCCGACCGGATACTTTTCGGCGGCGGCCTCCCACGGGTCCGGGGTGAGCTGCTTCATGCCCAGAGACACCCGCTCCCGCTCCAGGTCGAGGTTGAGAATCTTCACCTGGATCTCGTCGCCGATGGAAAACAGCTCCGAAGGGTGTTTGACCCGCCCCCAGGAGATGTCGGTGATATGCAGCAGACCATCGACGCCGCCCAGGTCGACAAACACCCCGTACTCGGTGATGTTCTTGACCACGCCGTCGATGACCTTTCCCTCATGAATGGTGGCCAGGGTCTTGGTCCGCTTCTTTTCCCGCTCTTCTTCCAGCAGAACCCGGCGGGAAAGGACGATGTTGGAACGCTTCCGGTTGTATTTGAGCACCTTGAACTCGAAGGTCTTTCCGACCATTTCGTCCAGGTTTCTGATCGGCCGCAGATCGGCCTGGGAACCGGGCAAAAAGGCCTGCACGCCGATATCCACGGAAAATCCGCCCTTGACCCGGTTGGTGATGGTTCCGGAAATGGTTTCTTCGGCGTCGTAACACCGTTTGATCTCTTCCCATACCTTGATGGTGGCCGCTTTTTCCTTGGACAGAACGACGACTTCCTCCTCGTCGTCCCAGAACTCGACCATCACCTCCACGGTATCGCCCTCGGCGGCGGCCACCTCCCCGGTTTCGTCCCTGAACTCGCGGATCGGGATCTGGCCTTCGGACTTGTAGCCGATGTCGACCAGGACAAAATCTCGGTCCACCGAGATGATCCGTCCCAGTACGACCTCTCCTTCCTCGAACTGCTTGAAGCTTTCTTCATACATGCCCATCAGGTCCTCGGGCATGCGCTCTTCTTCGCCGGATTCGGCCTCGATTTCCTCGGCGACTCTTTCCGCCTCGGTCTTTTCGGGCAGCGTTGCCGCCACGGTGTCTTCGACCGCTGCCTCGGCCTCGGCCGGATCCGTTTCCGGAGTTTGCTCCGGCACTTCCTGGTTGGTTTCGTCGTTCTTAAGATCGTTTTCCATTCAACACATTCCCCCTTAGCCGATTTTTGTCCGCCGGGACTTTATCCAGGCGGCACAAATATGCTTCTTTATCATAATCATTTAAAAACACAATGCTTAATTTTCGCCCCTTGTCGAACCGATCACCTCCATCATTTTTTCTACCACCGCGTCGGCGCTGAGATCTGTGGAGTCGATCCGCACGGCGTCCGGCGCCGGGGCCAGCGGAGCCAACGCGCGATTCGTGTCGTTTCCGTCCCGCCTGGCCATGTCCTTTTCCACCTGATCGAGGCTTGCAGCCGCCGCTCCCAGTTCCTGGTAGCGGCGCAGGGCACGGGTCTTCAAGGCCGCGGAAAGGAAAAACTTCACGTCGGCGTCGGGAAAGACCACCGACCCCATGTCCCTGCCCTCGAAAACCGCTGCCCGGCGGCTGCCCAGATCGCGCTGCACATCGAGCAAAAAGGAGCGAACGACGGGTCGCGCGCTGACGGCCGATGCCGCCATGGAGATTTCAGGGGTGCGAATCAGGTCGGTGACATCCTCTCCGTTGACCTGAAGACGCGATTGCCCCCCCTGTTGGGAAAAGCCGATGTTCAGTCCGCCGCAAAGCCGCGCAAGCCCCTGGTCATCGTCCGGTTCGACCCCGCTTCGTACGGCAGCCAGGGCGACACCGCGGTAGAGCGCTCCGGTGTCGACGTAGGTATATCCCAGCCGGGCGGCCAGGTTCCGGCTGACTGTGGTCTTGCCGGCGCCGGCCGGCCCGTCGATGGTAATGAGCAGCCCATTTTCACGGTTCACAGCACCTGCTCCAGGGCGAGGATCAGCCGTCGGTTTTCCTCGTCCGCTCCGGCGTTGACCCGGATGTACGTCGGATATCCATAGGCGGACATCGAGCGGACGATCACCCCTTTTTTGAGCATCTCTTCAAACACGGCATCCGCGCTTTTTTTGACGTCGATTAGAAAGAAATTGGCCTGGGTCGGAAAACAGGCGATATCTCTTTCGGTTAGGGCCTGGAAAAGATCGTCGATCCCCTTGTGGACCTGCCGCAGCGTCTTGTTTAAAAAGGCCTGATCGTCGAGGGCGGCGAGCGCCCCGGCCTGGGCCAGGCTGCTGACGTTGAAAGGCATCCTGACGCGATGAAGAAGTTGGGCCAGCTCTGCAGGCATCACCGCGTATCCGACCCGCAAACCGGCCAGCCCGTATGCCTTGGAAAAGGTCCGGAGGATCACCAGGGGGCGGCCGGTGTCCATCAGCGTAAGCCCTCTGGCGGCTGTCGCATCCCGGACAAATTCGATGTAAGCCTCGTCAAGGACCACCACGACCCCCTCGGGAAGCACCGCCAGAAAATCCGACATCCGGTTTTGATCGATCACCGAGCCGGTGGGGTTGTTCGGATTGCACAAAAACACGATCCGCGTCCGCTTGCCGACGGCGTCGGCGACCCGGTCGAGGTCGATGGCCAGATCCTTGAGGGAAACGAACACCGGTAAGGCGCCGGAAGCACGCACGGAGATTTCATACATCAGAAACGACGGCCTGGGCATCACCGCTTCGTCTCCGGGCCCTAAAAGCACCCGGCTGAGCATCCCCAAGATTTCATCCGAGCCGTTTCCCAGGACGATCTGCTCCGGGTTCACCTGCAGATGGCGGGCCAGCTTCCGGGTCAGGGCAAATGCGCTGCCGTCCGGGTATCGGTGAAGTCGGCCCAGCGCTTGGCCGATCGCCGCCACGGCCTTGGGAGACGGTCCGAGCGGGTTTTCGTTCGAGGCCAGCTTGACCGAATCGGCGATCCCGTATTCGCGCTCCAGTTCCTCCAAGGGTTTTCCCGGGACATAGGGTGCGATGGAACGGATGTATTCGGCGACCGTAAAGGGCATCTGTTCGACTCCTGCAAAAGGACGCGGCAAGTTGCCGCAGCCGGCGAAGGGGCGCGGTCAGCTTTTTTGCGCTGCCTGAAACCCCGCGTCGACGGCTTTCAAATTCAGGGGGATCAGCTTCTCTTTTTTGGAAAACTCGGCTTTCACACACTCTTTGAGCAGTTCCCGGTCCACCAGTTTGCTGCGCGCCGCAAAGGCGGCCAGGGCCACGATGTTGGCCGAGCGCACGCTTCCCAGCTCCTTGGCGATATCGGTGACCGGAATCGCCACGGCGTCCACATCCTGCCGACCGGCACCGATCGGGATCAGGGAGCTGTTGATGATGATGACGCCGCCGGGCTTGACCACCGGGGCGAATTTTTCAAGGGACGGGCGGTTCATCGCCACCAGGTGCAATGGATTTCGAATGATCGGCGACCCGATGGGGCGATCGCTGACCACCACGGTGCAGTAGGCGGTGCCGCCGCGCATTTCCGGCCCGTAAGAGGGAATCCAGGCCACCTCGAAACCGGAGGTCATGGCTGTCTGGGCCAGGATCTTCGCGCTGAGCAGTATCCCCTGGCCGCCGAATCCGGCAAACATCACTTCGCTTTGCATGGGCAACTCCTGTCCGACAGTGTCAGGCGCTCTCCCCCAGCGCCTCTTCGGCCGCTTCCGGGGTCTTGAACTCACCGAGCGGATAATATGGCAGCATGGTCTGCTCGGCCCACTGGATCGCCTCCACCGGCGTCATCCCCCAGTTGGTCGGGCAGGTGCTCACCACCTCGACAAAGCTGAAGCACCGGCCGGCCAGCTGGTACTCAAAAGCCCGTTTGATCGCCTTTTTCGCCTTGTTGATGGTTTTGGGATTGAGCACCGTCTGCCGGGTAACATAGGAAGGGGTGGCAAGACTGGAAAGAAGTTCGGCCATCCGAATCGGCATGCCGACATCGTTCACATCCCTTCCGAAGGGGGACGTGGTCGTCCGCTGATTCGGCATCGTCGTGGGAGCCATCTGCCCGCCGGTCATACCGTATACGGCATTGTTGACGAATATGGTGGTGAATTTTTCCCCCCGGTTGGCGGCGTGAATGATCTCCCCCATGCCGATGCTGGCCAGGTCGCCGTCGCCCTGATACGTGAAGACGACCAGATCCGGCCGCACCCGCTTGATGCCGGTGGCCATGGCCGGGGCCCGGCCGTGGGCGGCCTCCTGAAAGTCAAAGGTAAAATAATTGTAGGCGAGCACCGCACAGCCCACCGGCGCAATGCCCACGGTTTTTCCGCGAATCCCCAGCTCGTCGATGACCTCGGCAATGAGACGGTGAATGACACCGTGGGTGCATCCCGGGCAATAATGGGTCACCGCATCGGACAGGGCCTCCGGTTTTGCAAACGTTTTTCCTTTCGCCATGGTTCTGACTCCTTGCCGTGCACACCGGCTCGTTTATGCGGCAGATGGTTGCAATTTTTATAGAAGCGAGCGGGTAAATTCGATGATCTCTTCCGGGGTCGGAACATCTCCGCCGCACTTGCCGTACCAGTGAACCGGCAATGCGCCCCGGACCGATCGCTCCACATCTTCGACCATCTGACCCATGCTCATCTCGATACTGGCCACTGCACGACAGCCGGCTTTGCCGGCGGCCGCGCGCACCGCTTCTTCGGGAAATGGAAACAGTGTCTGGGGCCGGACCATCCCCACTTCGACCCCCTGCTCCTTGAGCTGATCGATGGCGGTTCGGCACACCCGGCTCATGGTCCCGTAGCTGACCAACAGCACTCGGTAGTCGCTGTCGGCATTGTAGGTTTCAAAGCGGATTTCTTCCTGTTTCATCTGCTCGTATTTGGCCTTGAGCGTCAGATTGTTTCCGTTGAGCTGCTCCGGATCGAGAAAGAGAGACTTGACCAGGTTGCGCTTGTCGCTCTTGCGAAACGCCATGCCGTTGGTGGCCCAGTCGTCCTTGTTGGTCGGCTCGGTGCGCAGGTGGTCGGGAAACTCCACCGGCTCCATCATCTGTCCGATGAGCCCGTCGCCCAGAATCATGATCGGATTCCGATATTTTTCCGCAAGGGGAAAAGCCTGCATGACCATTTCCACGGCCTCCTGGACGCTGGCCGGCGCCATGACCAGAAGGCGGTAATCGCCGTGGCCGCCCCCCTTGACCGATTGAAAGTAGTCTGCCTGGGAAGGGAGGATTCCGCCAAGCCCCGGGCCGCCGCGCATGATGTTGACAAAGACCGCCGGGCACTGGGCGGCGGCAATGTAACTGATCCCTTCACTCATCAGGCTGATGCCGGGGCTGGAAGAGGTGGTGAAAATCCGGGCGCCGCAGGCCGCGGCCCCGAAGATCATGTAGGAGACAGCCACCTCGCTTTCTCCCTGGAGAAAAACGCCTCCCACCTCCGGCATCCGCCGGGAGAGGTATTCGGCCACCTCGGACTGGGGGGTGATCGGGTAGGCAAAGTAGTTCAGGCAACCGGCCCGGATCGCCGCTTCTCCGATCGCTTCGTTTCCTTTCATGAGAACTTTGGCCATGAGTTGCCTCCGTTTATCGGGTCTTTTCTTCGGTCTCTTCGGTGATGGTGATGGCCACATCCGGACACATGACACAACACAGCGCACAGAAGATGCAGTCTTCCGGGCGGGCCTGGAAGGCCGGAAAGTATCCTTTGGGACTGACCTGCTCGGAAATCTCCAGGACGTTCTTGGGGCAGACGGTGACGCAAAGTCCGCAGCCTTTGCAGCGGTTTTCGTCGATATGGTGGGAAAACGCCATTTCTCTATACTCCTTTAGCGGTTTTGGCCGCCGCGGCCACTTTTGAGATGATGCCCGGAAGCTGCACCGCCTGCTTCCAGGGAGGAACGAGCTGCCGCCGAATCGGCAGCAGAGGCCGCCCGATGCGCTCGGCATCGAGCCGGTCGACGAGCTCGACCGGTGCCGTGACAAACACCAGCGGAAGCCCGGTCCGCTCGGCAAGATGTTTTACAAAGTCCGCCCCTCGGTAGACGTCATCGGCCACGGTCTCATCCAGCAGGTGCGGGTTGGCGATCCATCCGGTAACGGCCTGCCTCGAAGACGCTTCGATTTCCGCCTGGATTTTGAGGCAGCCTTCGATGGTCTCGGTAAACGGCCGGTAGGGATTGACGACCTGCAGCGTCTGAAAGTCCTGGCGGTCGAAGGCGTCGGCCAACGACGCCAGCACGGTGGCGCCCACGTCGTCTCCGCCGACGTCGATAATCGTCAGCGGCGCCGGGCTTCGGATCAGTCCGGCGATCCGAGGGCTCAAGATCGGCAGGTCGGCGTTGAGATACTGGTCTTCGGGAAGCACCACGTCAACCCCCCGGGCCTCCAACTGGTTGCGCGCCTCCCGGGTTCTGAAATAGGGATTGACCAGGTCCAGATCCGCAATCCGGACCTCGACGCCGGCGTTGCGTCGAACGACCGCCAGATTGACGGCGACCTCGGTTTTTCCGCTGCCGTAGTTGCCCACGATGACGACGATGCCGTCGAGTCGGATCTCCATCTTCTCACTCGCTAGCGGCTCTTTTGCTGGTTCGTGCCCGTGCCGTCTGATTGAAGGCTTCTGGGAAATTTTCAAGCTGGCGTCTTATGGCGGCGGCCCAGACGTTCTGGCCGGAAATCGGGCAAAGCGTCTTTGTATTGCCTAATGTGAGGTTTGTCAAGAAAGTCAATGGCGATGACCGGTTGAAATTCCAGGGGGTTTGGGGTATCCAGAGCCATCATTTAATCACCAGGAGGTCGATCACGGCATGGTCGAGGTAAAAACCGGTCTGGAAAAATTCGTTCAATCCCCACCGCAGGAACTGATGGGGCTGCGCATCGGCCTGCTGTGCAATCCGGCCTCGGTGGACCGCCGCCTTTGCCACGCCAGGTTCTGCATCGACCGCATTGCCGGGATGAAGCTGACCGCCCTGTTCTCCCCCCAGCACGGGTTTTACTCCGAAAAACAGGACAACATGATCGAGTCCGAAGACCGCCTCGACCCGGCCTTGAAAATTCCAGCCTATTCGCTTTACGGCAGCACGCGGGTTCCTACAGAAAAGATGCTGGACGCCGTCGACCTCTTCGTCGTCGATCTGCAGGATGTCGGCACGCGGGTCTATACCTTCATCTCCACCCTGGCCCTTTGCATGGAAGCAGCCCGACGCCGGGACCGAAAGGTCGTGGTTTTGGATCGGCCCAACCCCATCGGCGGTTTGGCCGTGGAGGGCAACTGCCTCGACCCGGCCCTGCGCTCGTTTGTGGGCAAATACCCGCTGCCGATGCGCCACGGGCTGACCATCGCAGAACTCGCCCTCCTGTTCAACGAGCACTTCGGCATCGGCTGCGACCTTTCGGTCATCCCGATGGACGGATGGAAGCGTTGGATGCACTTTTCCGACACCGGCCTTCCCTGGGTCGCCCCCTCTCCGAATATGCCTTCTCCGGCATCGGCCCAAGTCTATCCCGGTCAAGTCCTCTTTGAAGGGACCAACGTCTCCGAAGGCCGGGGGACCACGCAGCCATTCGAGCTGCTCGGGGCCCCTTTCATCGAGCCTGCGGCCGTTCTTGAACGGCTGCCGGACCAGGCCCTGGCAGGGGTGGTTCTCCGACCCGCCGCGTTTGAACCGACCTGGAACAAATGGACAGGCCGGCTTTGCAGCGGCTTTCAGATTCACCTGCAGGACCGGTCCGCATACCGGCCCTGCCGATGCTCGACTGCGCTTCTGGCCGCGATCTGCGGTCTTTACCCGAAAAGGTTCGCCTGGAAGACGCCTCCCTATGAATACGAATACGACAAAATGCCCATCGATCTCATTTGCGGTGACGGCCGTTTCCGTCAAAAAATCGAAGAGGAGGCCGATTTTACCGAACTGGTCGACGGCTGGGATACGGACGAAGCCGCATTCGAAGAACTGAGAAAGCCGTATCTGCTGTATGAATGAGGTGCGCAGAGGGCATAGAGCATAGAGCATAGGGCAGAGGGCATAGGGCAAAAAAAAGAACGGCTTTCAGGGTTTTTTGTTTTCTCTGTGCCCCATGCCCTTTGCTCCGAACCCCTGAACCCCGAACCCTGGAACCTTGAATTTTGAACTTTGAACCAAAAAGTCCCATGGCCGACCGCTGGGAGCGGATGAAATTCAAGAACAACAAGGTCTGGGTGGCCGTGGACGCCGACGGACGGCCGGTGATCGCCGATGGACGCGCCCGCGTCCGCTACCGTCGCGAAGATGAAGAAAGGGAGTACCGAGTCAACCCCGCAAATCTTCGTTCCTTGGACGATCCGACCCCGCAGCCCGCCCCCCCCCGGTCCAGGCAGAAAGCCGCTGCAGGCGGGAACCACATTCCGGAAAACGCGGTGGTGATTTATACAGACGGCGCCTCTTCCGGAAATCCAGGCCCTTCAGGAATCGGGGTGGTCCTGCGCTGGGGCGAACACCAACGGGAAATTTCGCGCCACATCGGAAAGGCAACCAACAACATTGCAGAGCTTGAAGCGATCCGCGCGGCGCTGGAGGCGGTAAAAAATCCGAAACTGCCGGTTCGGATCTACACCGACAGCAATTATGCCTATGGCCTGCTGACATTGGGCTGGAAGGCCAAAAAAAACATCCGGCAGGTCGAAGAGATTCGAAATTTGCTGAATGCTTTTGCGGACCTGCGGATCCTCAAAGTGAAGGGGCACGCCGGAGACCCCGGAAACGAAAGGGCGGACCATCTGGCGACCGCCGCCATCCGTAAAGGCGGTGCTTGACCTCCCTCCGATTCGGAGTCCGAAGATCGGAACAAAAAAAAGCGCCCGCCGGCGTTGCCAGCGGGCGCTTTTCATTTTTCATAAATTCGCGGCAGCGATTTTGTGCGGATGCGATTTTATCAGGACTTTTCCGACTTCAGGCTTTCCACTTCTTTTTTCAGGTCTTCGATCTCTTTTTTGTATGTGTCCACATCCTCACCGGCGTCTGCCGTGTCAAATGAGGTTTCGTCTTTTTTCCAGGTGTCTTTCAGTTCGTCAAAACCGAGATAAAGCGCCAGCCCGCCGCCGAGCAGCAGCATGATCGGAATGGCACCGGCCAGCAGCTGCAAGAAAGGTTTCCACCATACCGAAAGCCCGATGAGGCCCAAAACAGCAGCGATAGCCCCTCCAATTAACGTTTTCATAGGAAAATCTCCTCCTTTACCCGTATTGTTGAATATCGGTGACGGTATCTTGTTATCATCTCCGGCCGGCGCGGCTGGCCGCGACGAACGCCTACCCGGTAGACCATAAATTTACAATGAAAATCGATAAGATAGCCCGTAACCCCTATGCCCCATACAACTTCGAGAGCAAATACCACATCGAAGGGGACAACGCAAGCCAATTTTTCCCGTTGTCAACCCCGGCGAAGGGCGGCAGGGTCGACAACGATAAGAAACCGATTGAAAAGCCGATCGGCTTCTGATAATAAGGTCGCTTGCGCGATTTTGTGAGAGCTTCGCTCCGCGAAACAAATTCGGAAGAATGAATCAAGGAGCACCAACTGGACAAGAAGATCAAATCCTACCGTTTTCGAACGTAGGGTGTGCCCCCATTGGGCCACCTTTTGGGTGGCTTTTAAAATGGCTCCAGAGCGAACCGCTTTCCGAGGTTCACAAGTCATGCCCCGGTTTTGCCGGAGGTCATGGCTTTTATTTTTTTAAAGATCAATACGACCGTCAAGATCCTCATCCGATTTGAAGCGCATAAATTGTCGGCCGTGCTCCAACCGATAGCCTCATGAAAGAAGACCCCCAAGAAACGCCGCCGGATGTCCGACCCGGAAAGCTATCCGCGTTTTTCCGCGGAGACGGCCACTACTACCCGTGCACCCTTCCGGCGAGAATCGGTATTCTGTTCACTCTTCTGCTGAAGCTCTTCTACCGCGGAATTCATGTCAGCGATGCCCAGACCGAGTGGATTCAACAACTCAAGAACCGGGGAATCGTCATATACACCACCAAGTACAAGAGCGACTTCGAGTTCCTTTTCTATTATTCGCGGTTTCGGCAGCTTCGCCTGCCCTTTCCGACCATCGGCTTCGATTATCGGTTTATCTTTCTTCAGCCGCTGCTTCATATAATCCGGATGTTCACCACCCACGCCGCGGCGCTCTTTCGCCGATTTTCCTTCCCGGATCCGTATCGAAACGGCTACCTTCAGGACCAGCTCCTCGGAGGCCGGTCCGCTCTTTTGTCCCTCATCGAAAAAAAGGGATTTTACCGCCGGTTCGTCAAATCGGAAGTCGATCCGGTCCGTTTTTTGATCGAGCTGCAAAAAAAAACCGAACGTCCGGTGTTTCTCGTTCCAACCGCCATGTTTTTCACCAGAAAGCCGAACCGCTCGATTCCCTCGCTCGTCGATATCCTCTTCGGGCCCGAAGAGCGGCCAAAGCGGCTACGCCGATTGTTTACACTCTTTCAAAACCCCGGCGAAGTTTTTGCCGAGGTCTCCGAACCGCTCAATCTCGCAGAGGCCCTGGCATCTTCGGAACTTGCCGGTCTGTCCCTGGATGAACAGGCCCGGGAAATCCGACGGAAGCTGATCCTTCAGACCAACCGCCACCGCCAGAGCATCCTCGGCCCGGTGCTCAAAACCCGCGAAGAACTCAAACAAAGCATCCTGACCGGCGAGCGGCTCCAGGCGTTCATGAAAGATCACGCCAAATCCAAAAACATCGCCCTTCACACCGTCTACCGAAAAGCCAACAACTACCTGGAAGAAATCATGGCCAAGTACAACATGGCCATGATCCGGGCCGGGGAGCTGGGGGTTCGATGGCTCATTCGATGGATGTTCGAAGGCGTCTCTTACAGCCGCCAGGAGGTCGAACAGGTCAAAATGACGGCGCAAAAAGCGCCGCTGGTTTTCGTTCCCTGCCACAAGAGCCACATCGACTACTTGATCATTTCCTACATTCTGTTTCACAATCACATGCCCTGCCCCCTGATCGCCGCCGGCAAAAATCTCTCCTTCTGGCCCCTGGGGCCGTTTTTCCGAGGCGGCGGAGCGTTTTTCATCCGCCGAACCTTCCGGGGCGCAATCCTCTACGCCAAAGTATTTGCCGAATACATCTTCCGCCTGCTCAAGGAAGGGTTCAACCTCGAATTCTTTATCGAGGGCGGACGCAGCCGCACCGGCAAGCTTATCCTGCCGAAGCTCGGCCTGCTGTCGATCATTCTCAATGCATACAAGGACGGGGCCTGCGAAGATCTGATATTCGTGCCGATCTTCATCGGCTATGACCGGGTTCTGGAGGAAAGCGCCTATCTGCATGAGTTGGAAGGAGGGCAAAAAGAACCGGAGAACCTGCGGCAGGTATTCAAGGCACGAAAGTTTCTCAAAAAGCGCTACGGCCGGATATATCTCAATTTTCATGAACCGCTGTCGCTCAACGAGATCCAATCGCGAATGGATCTGTCGATCTCGGAGCTGGCGCCCAAGGATTTTAATGCCTTCACCCGCAATCTGGGGCACCGGATCATCCACGCGATCAACTTGGTGTCGGTGGTGACCCCGTATGCGCTGGTCGCCTCCGCCGTTCTGGCCTGGCCCAAGGAACGGTTTTCCTACGAAGAGCTGTCAGAGACCGTCTATACCTTCATGACTCACCTGACCACCCAGCAGGCGCGGCTTTCCGACACGCTGCTCATGGACCACCAACGGGCGATGGAACAGGTGATCGAAGCGTATATTCAGCGCAAATTCATCGAGCAGGTTGCCGGAGACAAGGACACGGGGTTCGAAGACGCCGTGTTCATGGTCAATGAAAACAGGCGCCCGCTGTTGGAATACTACAAGAACAACTGCATCGCGTTTTTTGTCCCGGCGGCCTATACCGCCATGGCGATTCTGCAGCTCGATGCCTTCCAATTTTCTGCCGCTGAGCTGCGCGATTCTTACAGCCTCCTGCAGGATCTGTTTAAAAACGAATTCGCCTACGACGTTGAAAAATCTCCGGAAACCTACGTGCGCAAGACCCTCAAGACCCTGATCGACGATGCGATCGTCATCCCCCATCCCACCCTCCCGGACCGTTACAACGTCACTTCGGCGGGATTTCGAAAGCTGAAGCTTTTTGCCCGTTTTCTGAAGCCTTATCTGGAGTCCTACTGGGTGGTGCTCGATTTTTTCAGCGCCCACCCCCAGAGCGAAATCACCGCCAAAGACCGCATCAAACGGATCCAGTCTCTCGGCAACAAGATGTACAAGCGCCGGGAGATCGACCTGAAAGAGGCCCTGTCCAAAGTCAACTACAGCAACGCCGTCGACTACTTTCTCTACCGGGGCGTCCGCGGATCCGAAAACCAGGAAGAGATCGAGCACTACCGCGATTCGCTCGAACGCTACCGGGCGATCCTGGCCAAATAAACCGGCGGCCCGGGCGCGATGCGCCCGGGCCGCCGGTTTATATGAGCGGCTGGCGCCGCTAAGAAAAAACATAAAACATCCAGGGTAAAATGCACCGATCGAAACGATGGCCATGTTTAAGGCGATGATTCTGGCGGCGGGGCTGGCCACCCGGCTTCGCCCCTATACGGAGTACACCCCTAAGGCCCTGTTCCCCCTGGCCGGGCGCCCCCTGATCGACCGGCTCATCGACCGGCTGGCAATGGCCGGCTGCGAGGCGGTCATCGTCAACACCCATCATCTGGCCGATCAGCTCGAGGCCCATCTGGCATCGGCTCGATATCCGATGCCGGTTCTGTTTCGAAGAGAGGCGCACATCCTGGGCACCGGCGGAGGCATCGCCAATGCGGCCGATTTCTTCGATCATCGCCCGTTTATGGTCGTCAACGCCGACATCGACACCGACATCGACCTGGCGGCCTTCTATCGGTTTCATCTCGGCCACTCCCACCCGGCTTCCCTCGCGTTGACCGACTTTGACAAGATCAACACGGTCTCGGCCACCAAAGACGGGCGCGTCGTAGGGTTTGACCTGCCTGAGCCGGCTCGGACAGCCGCACCAGGGCCCATCGTCAAGCGCACCTTTACCGGCATCCAGGTCCTCGATCCCGGGGTGCCGGCCATGATCGAGCCGGGACGGGCTTCGAGCATCATCGATCTTTACCGGAGGATGATCGCAGAAGGAACGACGGTCTGTGCCTATTTCGCCCCAGGGTGCTGGGCGGACCTGGGAACACCGGACCGATATTTGGACGCGGCCGCCCGGCATCTGGCCGTTGAAGCCTTCGGCTGCGACGCTGCCGCCGTCTACCGTTCCCGCATCGATTTTTCCCCCCTGGCCGGAGACGGCTCCCAGCGCCGCTGGTCTCGGGTATCGGCCGGAGGAGCAACGCGAATCATGGCCTCTCACGGCATCCGCTGCGGCCATGGGACCCAAGAGGTCGATTCGTTTGTGGACATTGGCCGCCACCTGGCATCTTGTCAGGTGCCGGTGCCGAAGATCTGCAGCTTCGAGCGGTTTTCCGGCCTGGTATTCACCGAGGACCTCGGCGACCGGCACCTGCAGGCGGCAGTGATAAAAAGCCCCTTGCCGCGTGTTCTTTTCCTCTACCGGCAGGTGATCGACGCTGCCATTCACATGGGCCTGGACGGCGCAGAGGGATTTGACCCGACATGGACATGGCAAAGCCCTCGCTACGACCGCAATCTGATACTGGAAAAGGAATGCCGCTATTTTTGCGAGGCTTTCGTGGCCGGTCACATGGGCAGGCCTGATCCTTTCCGGGAGCTGGAGGCGGAGTTTTTTCTTCTCGCCGACCGGATCGAAAACCATGCCGTGAAGGGATTCATCCACAGAGACCTTCAGTCGCGAAACATCATGCTCAAAAACGATGAGATCTACTTTATCGATTTTCAAGGGGGACGGACAGGGCCTGTCCAGTACGATCTGGCCTCGCTGCTGATCGACCCTTATGTGGACCTGGCGCCCGAGCACCGAAGGACGCTGACCGCATATGCCATGGATCGGTTGTCTGAATTGAGCGGAAAACCGCAAAGTCTATGCCTGGCGGGCTTTCGCTACTGCGCCCTGTCGCGGAACCTGCAGATCCTGGGGGCCTTCGGCTTCTTGACGGCCCTGGGAAAAAACTGGTTTGAAACCGCCATTCCCCCTGCGGTGGCAAACCTGAACCGGGTCTTGGCCGATCTTCCGAGAGAAGAGTTTCCCGGGCTTACGGTGCTGGCAAAAGAACTGATAGGTACATAAAATGCCTAAAATGAGCTAGAATGCCTAAAATGCCTAAAAATAAGATCGTGAAACGATTTTATTAGAGGCGAAGATGTTGCTCTGGGTTGAAAGGCTAAGCTTTCCATTTCAAACGGATTGGTCATCATTCCAAAAATTTTAGCTCATTTTAGATCATTTTAGGCATTTTAGGCATTCAACCTAGAGCAAGGAGATTCCCAATGAAACCCATCCCCGTCATGGTCAACGGACTGCCGGGCAGCATGGCCTTTGCCGTGGCCAGGCACATTCTGGCAGACAATCGATTTGAGCTGGTCCCTTGTTCCCTGACCGGTCCGGAGATCACCGAAACAACGGCCGAGGTCGACGGCGTGGCGGTCACCCTGCTTGCTCCTGCCGGCCGAAGCGAGGCGCTCGAAACCATGGGCGTGGACGCCGGAAAGATCATTTGCGTGGACTTTACCCATCCTTCCGCGGTCAACGAAAATGCCGTCTTGTACCGCGAAAAAGGGCTTTTCTTCGTGATGGGCACCACCGGCGGCGACCGGGAAAAACTGGTCGCAACCGTCCGGTCTTCTTCCATCTCGGCGGTGATCGCCCCGAACATGGCCAAACAGATCGTCGGGTTTCAGGCGATGATGGCCTATGCCGCCGAAAACTTCCCCGGGCTGTTCGACGGCTACCGGCTCCGGGTCATAGAAAGCCACCAGGAGGGAAAGGCCGACACCAGCGGCACGGCCAAGGCGGTGGTGGACTCCTTCAACCGGCTCGGGGTCGATTTTTCCGTGGCGCAGATCGAAAAGGAGCGAAACCCGGAGGTGCAGAAACGGCAGTGGAAGATCCCCGAACAATACCTGTCCGGCCACGGCTGGCACACCTATTCCCTGGTATCGCCGGACGGGACCGTGTCTTTTTCCTTCACCCACAACGTCAATGGGAGGGAGGTGTATGCACGAGGCACCCTGGACGCCGTGGTCTTTCTGGCCGCAGAGCGAAAAAAGGGACAAACCGGGAGGGTCTATTCGATGATCGATGTGCTGAAGGGAGGATAAAAAAAGCTGATAAGCTGTTGAGCTGTTAAGCTGTTGAGCTGTTGAGCTGCTGAGCTGTTGAGCTGCTGAGCTGTTGAGCTGCTGAGCTGCTAAGCTGCTAAGCTGCTGAGCTGCTTGTCACCGCATACCCTCCGTTGATTCTGCAGCGAATGGGCTACAGTTCCTGGATCATCTCCCGGACTTTCTTTAAAGCCTTGTCGATATTCTCCGGCTGCGATCCCCCGGCCTGGGCCATGTCGGGCCGGCCGCCGCCGCCGCCGCCCACTTCGGCCGCCGCCGCCTTGACCAGTTTGCCGGCATGCACCCGGCCGGTCAGGTCCTTGCTGACCACGGCAATGAGAAGGACCTTGCCGTCGGAGACCGCACCCAACACCACCACGCCCGAACCGAGACGGTCCCGGTACCGGTCGGCCAGCTCGCGGAGGGCGGCCGGCGAGTCGGCCGCCACCTTCTGAACCAGCAGCGATATGCCGTTGACGGTTTCGGCCTCGCCGGTCGACTCCTCTGCGCGGATCTTCGCCAAATCGGCCTTGAGCCGTTCGATTTCCTTTTCCAGAGCCCGCTGTTCGGTCAGCAGTGCTTCGACCTTCGCGGGCAGCGCGGCAGGGCGGTCCTTGACCTTTGCTGCCGCCTCCGAAAGAAGCTGCGCGTTTTGCTGAACGAATTGAAGTGCGGCCTCTCCGGTCAGCGCCTCGATCCGGCGAACCCCGGAGGCGATGCTCGACTCTGAGACGATCTTGAACAGACCGATGTTTCCGGTCCGGCTCGTGTGGGTGCCGCCGCACAGCTCTTTTGAAAAATCGGCCAGGGAAACCACCCGCACCTGGTCTCCGTACTTTTCTTCGAAAAGCGCCGTCGCCCCGCTGGAAAACGCCGACTCCGCGTCCATCTCTTCGGTGCCGACCGGCACGTTTTGCCGGATCCTCCGGTTGACGAACCGTTCGATCTGCTCGATCTGCTCGTCGGTCACCTGGGAAAAATGGGTAAAGTCGAACCGCAGCCGCTCCGGGGACACCAGGGATCCGGCCTGCTTGACGTGGCTGCCGAGCACGCGGCGCAGTGCCGCGTGAAGAATGTGTGTGGCGGTGTGGTTCAGCGCCGTGGCAGCGCGTTTTTCCCCATCGACGGTGAGGGTGACCGGCGCGTTCTTCCGGATCGTGCCGGTCAGCACCGTGCCCTTGTGGATGATCAGGCCCGTGGGGTCCTTTGCCGTGTCGAGCACCGCCACCTCTAGATCCGGACCGGTGATTTTGCCGCTGTCGCCGACCTGGCCGCCGGATTCTCCGTAAAAAGGCGTCTCTTCGGTGACGATTTCCACCGATGTGCCCGCTCCGGCTTCTTTCACCTCTTTTCCGTCGACCACCAGCAACACCGCCTTGGAGTCCATGGAAAGGGTGCCGTATCCGGCAAAGTCGGACTTGAACCCCTCTGCCGACAACCCTCGATAGGCGTCGCTGAGTCCGGAAAAAGCGGTCACCGAGCGGGAGCGCTCCCGCTGCCGGGTCATGGCGGCATCGAAACCGTCCATGTCGATGGTCAGCTTCCGGTCCCGGGCCACGTCTCGAACGATGTCCACCGGAAATCCATAGGTATCGTAGAGCTTGAAGACGATCTCGCCGGGGACTTGGCTTTCGCCTTTGGCGCTCATCTCTTCTAAGGTGTCGTTTAGGAGCCGAAGGCCGTAGTCGAGCGTCTCTGAAAAACGCGCCTCTTCGTTTTTGATCACGCTGGTGATGAAGGCCGATGCTTCCTTCAGCTCGGGGTAGGCCGGGTTCATGATGTCGAAGACCACCTTGGCCGTTTCGTGCAGGAAGGGGCGGGTAAGCCCGATGTTCCGACCGTAGCGAATCGCCCGGCGCATGATCCGCCGAAGCACGTAGCCCCGGCCCTCATTGGAGGGAAGCACCCCGTCGCTGATCAAAAAGGCCGCGGCCCGGCTGTGGTCCGCGATCACCTTCATGGCCACGTCGGCCTGCTTGGATACGCTTCGGGCCACCCCGGAGAGCTCCTCGGCCCTTTCCATGATCGGCAGGATCAAATCCGTGTCGAAGTTGGTGGGAACGTCCTGCAAAAGGGCGGCCATCCGCTCCAGCCCCAGGCCGGTATCGATGCTCGGCTTGGGCAGCGGGGTCATCTTGCCTGAAGCGTCCCGGTTGAACTGCATGAAGACCAGGTTCCAGATTTCCATAAACCGGTCGCATTCGCAGCCCAGGGTGCAGTCGGGCTTTCCACAGCCGTAAGCCTCGCCGCGGTCCAGATGGATTTCGCTGCATGGTCCGCAAGGGCCCGTGTCTCCCATGGCCCAGAAATTGTCCTTCTCGCCGAACCGGACGATGCGATCTTCCGGCACGCCGACCTGATCGTGCCATATTTGCCCGGCTTCGTCGTCGTCCAGGTAGATGGACACCCAGAGACGGTCGGCGGGAAGGCCGTATCCGTTGGTCAGAAGATCCCAGCCGAATTCGATGGCCTTTTCCTTGAAGTAGTCGCCGAAGGAAAAATTGCCCAGCATTTCGAAGAAAGTGTGGTGCCGGGCCGTGTATCCGACGTTTTCCAGATCGTTGTGCTTGCCGCCGGCCCGAACGCATTTCTGAGACGTGGTGGCCCGCTGGTAGCTGCGCTTTTCTTCCCCCAGAAACACCCGTTTGAACTGAACCATACCGGCGTTGGTAAACAGCAAAGTGGGATCGTCAGCGGGCACCAGGGAAGAACTGCGAACCACCTTGTGGCCGCGCTTTTGAAAGTAGTCAAGAAAAGCTTTTCGAACCTCGTTTCCTGTCATCGGTCACTCCTGGAATTCGCTGTACCGCAAATGATTGTTCGATTAATGGTCATCGAAAACACAGAGGTGCTCAGGGGCTTTGGGCGAGCGCTGTTGAGCTGCTGAGCTGCTAAGCTGTTGAGCCGAGCAGGGCACTCCACTCCTCTGTTGGGTGGAATTTAACCCTATACTTCCAAATGAAGACGACAGGCAAGATTTACCAGCTCAGCAGCTTAGCAGCTCAGCAGCTCAATAGCTAAATTGTGCCCGCCGCTTTACTTTTTCTCTTTCTTCGCCTCGCCGTCTTCTTCTTTCTCTGTGCTTGTTTTCTCCTGATCCAAGCCCAGGGCGATGCGGGTCTTCTTGTACAGCTCGTCGGTAAGATCGGGGTTGTCCTTCATGAAATTCTTCACGTTTTCCCGGCCCTGGCCGATCCGTTCTCCATTGTAGGAATACCACGAGCCGCTCTTTTCCACGAGATCGACGCTGACGGCCATGTCGAGCAGGTCGCCGTGCCGGGAGATTCCCTCGCCGTACATGATATCGAATTCGGCCTCGCGGAACGGTGGTGCCATCTTGTTTTTGACCACCCGCACCTTGGCCCGGTTGCCGATCGCCTCCTGGCCGTCCTTGATGGCCCCGGTGCGGCGGATGTCCAGCCGCACCGACGCGTAAAATTTCAGAGCGTTTCCACCGGTGGTCGTCTCCGGGTTTCCGAAGACGATCCCGATCTTCATGCGGATCTGGTTGATGAAGATCAGGGCGGTATTGGTCTTGCCGATGGTCCCGGTCAGCTTTCGCAGCGCCTGGGACATGAGCCGGGCCTGCAGCCCCATGTGGGAGTCGCCCATCTCACCTTCGATCTCGGCCCGGGGAACCAGCGCGGCCACCGAATCGATCACGAGGATGTCGATGGCGCCGCTTCGCACCAGCATGTCTGCGATTTCCAGCGCCTGTTCCCCGGTATCGGGCTGGGAGACAAGCAGATCGTCGCAGTTGACCCCGAGCTTTCGCGCATAGACGGTGTCCAGGGCGTGTTCGGCGTCGACGAAGGCGGCGATGCCGCCCCGGCGCTGGGCTTCTGCAACGGCATGAAGGGCCAGGGTGGTCTTTCCGGAAGATTCCGGGCCGAAAATTTCAATGACCCGGCCCCGGGGAAGCCCGCCGACGCCGAGAGCCTTGTCCAGGGCCAGGGAACCGGTGGGAATCGTCGGCACATCGACCACCGGCCGGCTTCCGAGCTTCATGATGGCGCCCTTGCCGAATTGGCGCTCGATCTGGGACATCGCGCTTTCCACGGCGCGCTGCTTGTCGGGCTGATTGCTGCTCATGTCGTCCTCCCGTTGCCTTCTGCCGGCTGCCGGCCTTCATGGGACGGCGCCAGCAAAATTTCTTTTATGCGAGTGTAGACCGCACCCTCGGGTGTCAGCCGGCTCCTGAACAATACCAGTTCGGAAGCCGAAAAGGGTTCGGTGGCAAAATCGCTGAATCGATCCAGCAGATCGACGATCCGGCCCGGCTCGGGCCGGTCCTTGAACCGCGCCACAGTCAGGTGTGCCCGGAATCGCCTCGTTTCCGGAGCCATACCGACGGCGGCAAGCTCGGTCTCCAGGCGCTGCTCAAGGCTGAACAGGGCCTCAGTCTCTCCATCCAGCCCGACCCACAACACCCGCGCCTTTCGGATGCCGGGGAAAACGCCCATTCCCCGGGCCTGGAGTCGAAGCGGACAACCCCCGGCGGCGGCTGCAGCCATGGCCGAGGCGATCGGCTCGACGTCGGCGTGCAGGATGTCGCCGATAAAGCGGAGGGTGAGGTGCACATTGGCTGGCTTCACCCATCGGGCCGACAGGCCGCCACCACGAAGGTCCTCCTGGAGCCGGCCGAGCGCTTCTTGCACTCCATCGGAAAGCGGAAGCGCGATGAACGCACGAATCTTGTCTCCCATGGTCATCGGATTGGCTCTTTGGATCGGAATATGCGCCGGCAGACCGATGGACTTTCCCGGCCGGGGCCTTTGATCAGCTCGGCAGGGGCGCCTGCGGCTCTCCCAGGAAAAACCGGCCGTTGACGATCCATTGTTTGAGCATCTCGGCGATTTCCCGGGCTCTTACCATGCTCGACAGGGGAACCGTCGGAACCGTCTTTTTGCCGAGTTGAATCGATCCGCTCTTGAGCTGGGCGTAGCTGACCTGTCCGAGGGTCTTTCCGGTGCCGTTGGGGTAGTCGCTGCTGTAGTCGACAACCTGGGTGAACAAGTCTTCGTCGGATACCCCGGTGAAAGCGGCGATTTCCTCGTTGAGCACGGGAATCGGCACCCCCAGGCCCACTGCCAGGGAACAGCCGTAGCCCCGGATGCTGACACCCATGAGCCACTTGGGGCTCATCTGCTTGAGGTCCCCCATGACCCAAAGGGTGCCGGCCGGAGAGACGGGCACCCCTTTTTCGGTCCGTTTGGCCTTGGGATTGTGCTGTGTTCCGTGCCAGGTAACGAATCCCTGGCCGCCGCCGAGAAAGATCCGGGTCCCCAGGCCGATGGTCCGATACAGGGGGTCGTTGAACAGCGGGCTGAGCTGGCCCGCCGAGCAGTAGTTGGCGTTTGCCGCTCCGGGCTTGAGGGTTCCCATGTAGGTATAGATTGTTCTTTTCGAGAGGTTCACGGCGCAGTTGTAATTCTGGTAGCCGTTTCTCGGGTTGCACAAGGTGGCCATGGGCAAGCCCTTCAGGGTAACCTCCTTTTCCAGACTGCGGCTCGGATAGCAGCTCGTGCCGTATCCTTCCGCCCTCATGTGGACCTTTTTTCCTGCCAGCAGGTCCTGGATCACATGGCCGCCGCCATAGTTGAACTCTCCGGGCCAGACCTTGTTGAGCGGATCGTCTTCGCAAGGCTCGGTGGCCCCGAGGTAGCAGTCGACCGCCGCGACGCCGCCGTAGGCCGGAACATTGTTGAACCAAACCCGGGAAGCCTTGATGGTCGGCTTGCCGTGGCCGAAATTGATAAACGCACCGGAAGAGCACATGGGTGCGAAGGTTCCGGTGGTCACCACGTCGACCCGCCGGGCCGCCTCTGCGGCCCCCTCGTTTTTGACGATGTCGATCATCTCCTCGGCGTTGACGACCACCACGTCGCCGGAGCGAATCCGGTCGTTGATGCCCTGAATGGTTTTGGCCACTTTGAATTTGCGTTGTTTGCCGGTCATGGCGCAGTCTCTTTTTTTCCTGCCGGCAGCGCTCCGATCTTGCCGGTCACGTTGTTGCCAATCCATTCGGCGTCCCACCACTCCACCGGATTGACGAAGGTATGGGCGACGATCATGGAAAAGTGAAGATGGTCTCCTCCGGCCAGCCCCGTGCTGCCGGTGAGGCCGATCACATCGCCCTTGGATACCACATGATCCGGCGTGACATCAATGCGGCTGAGATGAGCGTACATCGAAAAAATACCAAAGCCGTGGTCGATCACCACCGTCTGACCATAAATTCCCAGATTTTCGGCAAACACCACCCTTCCGGTGTTGGCCGCCGGCACCGGTGAGCGGCTCACCGAGGCCAGGTCGATTCCCATGTGGATCTGCCGATCGACCGTGTTGCCCCGGTATCGATACCGGCGGCGGTCGCCGAACGCCGCCTGCCGGGCCGAGCCGGGCAGACGAAGGAATTCGCCCTCCCAGTGCACTGTCTCATCGCTTTGGGAGCAGATTTCCACCAGGCGTTGGTAGTTGGCCTTGCGAAGATCTTGATTGATGGCCAGAAACCGATCCAGCGGGGATTGCCCGGGTTCTGCCGGCACCGCCGCGTCGAACTTGGGCAGGGTCATCGACAGAAACCGGTCCGAAATGCGGATGGTGTCCTCCGGAAACCGTTTTTTCCGGATATAGTAGGAAAAACCGCTCCGGCCGCGGTTGCCCGCCCTGTCTGCGGCCTCCAGCACCAGCGAAGTGTCCGCACCCTGGTCATGGGAAAGGGCGAAAAAAGCCATATAGAGCCCCGGTTCGCCAGAGGGCGCAGGATATCCTGGAAAAAACCGGTCACCCACCCGCACGCCGTGCTCCGGGCACGTCTCGTCGATCCGATACACCACCAGCCCGGCGCCGCCCTGGGTGATGTTGTGGGCCCGGCTCATCGCGGCGAGGGTCGGCGGCCGGGTGTCGATGGTCACCGGGGTGTCGAGCACCTGTCGGTTCCCATTCCACCAGCGGCGCCAGGAATAGTCGTCGGCCACCACACGGATCAGGGCCGCACCGTCGGAAATCCCGAGCTGCCGGGGCTCCACCGACACGGTGACGACCCGATCGCCCACCTGTCCCCCGCCGAAGGGCCCTGCCGACGGAAAGGTCTCCTGGGCCAGGACCGATTCTGCGCCATCGGCGATCATCACGACCCGCACTTGGCGCAGTCCGCTGTCCGGGTCGGACACCCGAACCGAAAACTCCGTGGACAGCCCCACCGCCGGGGATGAAAGCATCATTTGGACCTGAGGTTTTTCGCCCTCCCAGCGCTGGAAAAGCCAGACGATCAACGGAATCAAGACGACGGCGGCAAGCACGGCAACAACAATAATTTTAATATTTTTTTTGTTTTCTTTCAAATGGTTGTATTTCTCCTTCTCTGAAAAAATCTTTCCGGACCATAGCAGGTTGCACGATGCCGATCAAGAGGCCGGCGCACCGGTTCGTTTCTTGACTTTTACCGGGTCTAAGGATAATGCATGCGCAACATCTCGGAAAAGGTTGCATTTTTTTATAGACGCCCACTGAGAGTGAGCCATGACAAAAGCCGTGCACATCGGAAGCGTCACCATCGGCGCGGGTCATCCCCTGGCGATCATTGCCGGGCCATGCGTGATCGAAGACGAGCAAACGCCCCTTGAGATCGCCCGGCACCTGAAGGATTTGTGCGCCGCGCTTTCCATCCCGCTGGTCTTTAAAGCCTCCTACGACAAGGCCAACCGGACTTCGATCCACTCCTTTCGAGGCCCCGGCCTGGACGAGGGGCTGGCGGTGCTCGCCCGGGTGCGATCCGAGCTTGACATCCCGGTTCTTTCCGATGTGCACCGCATCAGCGAAGTGGCAAAGGCCGCAGAGGTGCTCGACGTCATCCAGGTCCCGGCCTTTTTGTGCCGTCAGACCGATTTCGTTTTGGAGGTGGCCCGGGCCGGAAAACCGGTCAACATCAAAAAGGGGCAGTTTCTTTCTCCCTGGGATGTGGCCAACGTGGTGGAAAAGGTCTGCTCAACGGGCAATCGGCAGGTGATTGTGACAGAGCGGGGCACCATGTTCGGCTACAACAACCTGGTGGTCGATTTTCGAGGCATCGAAGTCATTCGGGCCTCCGGCTGGCCGGTGATTTTCGATGCCACCCACAGCGTGCAGACCCCCGGCGGGGCGGGAAGCAGTTCAGGCGGCGACCGGCGGTTTGCCCCGGTCCTGGCCCGGGCAGCGGTGGCCGCCGGCGCCGACGGCATTTTTACCGAGGTTCATATCGACCCGGACCGCGCTCTTTGCGACGGCCCGAACTCCCTGCCCCTTGACGCCCTTTCCGGCCTGTATGCGCAGCTGAAGGCGATCCGTTTTGCCCTCGAGCAGGCAGAAAATTAAATGGTTGAATGGTTGATTCGTTGAGTGGGCAAGCCCCAGGGCTCTTCGACTTTTTTTTCCGATTTGACCATTCGACCCATCAACTGCCCCCTGAAAGGGTCCCATGGCACATCTCAATCAAGACGATCTTTCAGCGGCCCTGTCCCGTATCCGTCTCCTGCTCCTCGACGTAGACGGTGTGCTGACCGACGGACGGATCATCTACAATGACCGCGGCGAGGAGACCAAAGTCTTTCACGTCAGAGACGGTCTGGGCATCCGGCTTTTGATCCAGGCCGACATCGAGGTCGGTATCGTGACCGGCAGAAGCTCCCGGGCGCTGTTTCACCGGTGCCGGAACCTGGGCATCACCCGGGTCCACGACGGCGTCAAGGACAAGGTGGCCGCGCTGGAATCGATTCTTGCCGATGCCGGGCTGGAAAATGGCCAGGCGGCCTTTGTGGCCGACGACCTTCCGGATCTCGGGATCATGGGACGGGTCGGGCTCGCCGTAGCCGTTGCCGACGCCGCTCCCATCGTGCGCGAGCGGGCCGACTGGGTGTCGAAAGCCCCCGGCGGCGGCGGTGCCGTAAGGGAGGTCGCCGAAGCGATCCTCAACGCCCAAGGGATCTGGGAGCAGGTCCTGAAAAGGCTTTCGCCGTGAAAAAAGGCGGCTTTTTTGCCGGAAGGCTGCGCAGCGTGATCTTCGCGGTCATGCTGCTGGCCCTGGGGGCGTTGGCCGCCGTCTATGCCGTCTACCGCGCCGGCATCGATCCCAATTCGGATCTGATAGAAAAGATGCCCTCAGGGACCAGCTTGAGCATCGAAAACTTGCGGCACACGGCCGCACGGCACGGCCGAACCGAATGGGAGCTTACGGCGGCCGCCGCGCGGATGATACCGGAAAAAAACGCCGCGGCATTGGATGACGTGGCGGTCGTCTTCTACATGGACGACGGCAGCCGTGTGCACCTGACAGCCGAAAGCGGCATCCTGGAAACCGGGACCAATGATCTGATCGTGTCCGGAAACGTGATCGTAAGACGGGACGAATACCGGCTGACCACCGAGACAATCCGCTACCGCCACCGGGCGCGAACCCTGGCGGCGGAACATCCGGTGACGATTTCCGGCGACGCGCTGTTTCTGGAAGCCGACACCGCGGTATTCGACATAGACACCCGAAAGCTTCGTTTCGAAGGGGGCGTGCATGGCGCCATCGACCAAAAACTGGAAATGTAACTGGATGGCTGCGGTGCTGGCCGCCGCGACATTCTGGGCAGCGGCATCGCCGATCGAGCCCTTTGCCGCAGAAAAGCCCGCTCCGGCCGAAAAGATCGACATTCGCAGCGACCGTTTGGAAGTGGACATCGAGGGCCGGGTTGCCGAATTCAGCGGCCGGGTGATGGCCCGCCAGGGGGAGACGACCATCGAGGCCGGCCGGATCCGGGCCTATTACAAGGAGGGCGGCAAAGACTCCATCGATGCGCTGGAACGGATCGAAGCCTACGAAAACGTGAGGATTCGATTCGAAAACGGCCTTGCAGAGTCTCCGGAGGCGGTATACAATGTGGACTCTCGTGTGTTTGTGCTGATCGGCGAAGGATCGCGGGTCACCAGCGGAAAAAGCCAAATATCCGGCAATCGAATCACGCTTTACCAGGATGACGGCCGGGTGGTCGTCGAAAGCGGAAGCAGCGGCCAGGTCGAGGCCGTGTTCTACCCAGAGGAAGATAATGCCACACCGAAGTGATCGATCCGTGAAGAGACGGGAACCATGCCGAGGCTGAGGCTTGACGGCCTGGTCAAGATCTACCACGGTCGGACAGTAGTCGACGGCGTCAGCCTGGAGGTGGCCAACGGCACGGTTGTCGGGCTTCTGGGACCCAACGGCGCGGGCAAGACCACGACGTTTTATATGACCGTGGGAATGGTCCGCCCCGACGGCGGAAGCGTGCTGATCGACGAAGACGACATCACTGCGGCACCCATGTACATCCGGGCAAGGAAAGGCGTGGGCTACCTGCCCCAGGAGGCATCGATTTTCCGCAAATTGACCGTCAGGGAAAACATTCTCGCCGTGCTGGAAATGCACCCGATTTTAGCGTCCGAGCGCAAGTCCCTGGCGCAGCGGCTGATAGAGGAGCTTGGCATCGCCCGGCTTGCCGGCCAGCGGGCGAGCAGTCTTTCCGGTGGAGAGCGCAGGAGGCTGGAGATCGCCCGGGCGCTGGCCACCGGCCCCAGTTTTATTCTGCTCGACGAACCGTTTGCCGGCATAGACCCCCTGGCGGTGATCGACATCAAACAAATTATCGCCCATCTGAAGGAACGGGGAATCGGCATTATCATTTCGGATCACAACGTCAGGGAAACACTGGAAGTTTGCGACGAAGCCTATATTTTGAGTGACGGGAAAATCATCGAATCCGGGGCGCCGGAAACCATCGCCGCCAGCAAGACGGCCAGGCAGATCTACCTCGGGGAGACCTTCAGGCTCTAATCATGGCAATCGAACTCCGACAGCAGCTGCGACTGACCCAGCAGCTGATCATGACCCCCCAGCTGCAGATGGCCATCAAGCTGCTGCAGCTGTCGCGCCTGGAGCTGATGGACATGATCCGCCAGGAGCTGGAAGAAAACCCCGCCTTGGAGGAGATCCAGGAAGTCTCCGCCGAAGAGGCCGCTGCCGACCCGGCCCAGGTCGAAACCCCGCCCGAGACCGATGCCCAGGAAGTGACCATCGAGGAGCGCATTCCGGAGGATATCGACTGGAGCAACTACATCGAGGAATACAACGTACCCGGCCGAGTCAGCCACGAGGCCGAAGACCGGGAATCGCCGCGGTATGAATCCTTCATCGCAGAACGGAAATCTCTCAGCGGCCACCTGCTGTGGCAGCTTCTGATGACGGTCCCGTCGGCCGAAGAAGAGCGCATCGGAAGCCTGATCATCGGCAACCTGAACCGCGACGGCTACCTCGATATGCCTTACGAGGACCTCATCGCCTCCAGCGGGGCGCCGGCCGAGCAGGTCGACTCAGTGCTTGCGGTGCTGCAGACCTTCGACCCGGTGGGAGTTTGCGCCCGGGACATCGGAGAGTGTCTGATGATCCAGGCGCGGTACTACGGCCTGGACAACAGCCTGGTCACCGAGATCATCGCCCACCACCTGTCCCACCTGGAAAACCGCAATTACAAGGCCGTTTGCAAGGCCCTGAAGGTGAGCTTGGATGAAGTGGTCGAGGCGGTAAACATCATCAAAAGCTTTGAGCCCCGGCCCGGCCGTCAGTTCTCCGACGAAGAGCCCCTGTATATCAATCCGGACATTTACGTCTACAAGATGGAAGACGACTTTGTCATCATGCTCAACGACGACGGCATGCCCAAGCTCCGGGTCAACTCTTTTTACCGCCAGGCCATTTCCGGCGGCGGAAAGGTTTCGGCCCAGGCCAAAGACTATATCCAGGAAAAAATGCGGTCGGCGGCCTGGTTGATTCGCAGTATCCACCAGCGCCAGAAAACCATCTACCGGGTCATGGAAAGCATTGTCGGTTTCCAGCGGGACTTTTTCGAAAAGGGGATCGCCCATCTCAAACCGATGGTCCTTCGGGACGTGGCCCAGGACATCGGCATGCACGAATCGACCATCAGCCGGGTCACCACCAATAAATATGCCTACACCCCCCAGGGCATCTTCGAATTGAAGTATTTTTTCAACAGCTCCATCAACCGGATTCACGGCAGCGCCATCGCCTCGGCCAGCGTGATGGACAAGATCAAGCAGATCATCGATGGCGAGAACCCCAAAAAGCCATACAGCGACAGTAAAATTGCCCAGCTCCTCAAGGAGGATAACATCGACATTGCCCGTCGGACGGTGGCCAAATACCGGGAGATGCTCCGGGTCCTGCCGTCCAACAAGCGCAAACAGATTTAGGAGGCCGTGCGTATGCAAACTTCTGTTACCTTCAAGAATATCGAACCGTCGGAAAGCCTGAAAAAATATGTCGGTGAAAAGCTCAACCGGTTCGATAAATATCTGTACAATCCGGCCGAGGCCAACGTGGTTCTTTCCGTGGAAAAGTTCCGGCATATCGCCGACGTGAACATCGTCGGCGACGGGCTGACCATCAAGGGCAAGGAAGAGACCGAAGACATGTACTCGGCCATCGACATGGTCTTGGACAAGCTCGAAAAACAGATCAAGAAAAGCAAACAGAAGATACGGGATCGCCGGGGCGGCTCCCGGGCCAAGGAAAAAGGAACCATGACCGACGTCGCCGCCCAGGACCCTGAAGAAACCCCGGGGTAGATCATGATCAAATCCATCGAATACAAGCCGATGGATATCGAAGAGGCGATCATGCAGATGGATCTGGTTACCGACAACTTTCTGGTCTTTACCAATGCGCGCACCGACAAGGTCAATGTGCTCTATCGGCGCAAGGCCGGCAACTACGGTTTGATTCAACCGCTTGGCTGAACCTATGAAGATTCTTGATGTTTTGACACCAGAGGCCATCGTGCCCGATCTGCAGGCCCGGGACAAGAAAAGCGCGATCGAGGAGCTGGCCGGGCCCGTAGCGCGGCTGGCCGATGTCAGCGCCGAAGAAATGGTCCGCGTGCTCATGGAGCGGGAGCGACTTGGCAGCACCGGCATCGGCGGGGGCATCGGCATTCCCCACGGCAAGATGAAAGACCTCGACAGTCTGTATCTGGGCATCGGGCTCAGCCGCCAGGGGATCGATTTTGAATCCATCGACAACAAGCCGGCCCACATCTTTTTTCTCCTGGTGACTCCGGAAAATTCCACAGGCCTTCATTTGAAACTGCTGGCGCGGATCTCTCGCATTTTGAAAAACGAACCGTTCAAGGAAAAGCTTACCTCGGCAGCGGACCGGCACGAGATCTACGAGGCGATCCGGAAAGAAGACGAGGATTTCTGAATCAGGAGCCGGTCGGACCCGGACCCCTTAAACGCCCATCAGCACCGCCGGTCCGGGGGCCCGTCAAAGTCCAAAAATGGGGGCCACGCTCCGTCGTGGCCACCCGCGGTCGGACGCGACAAAGCGCGTCCCTCCAAGGGTCGATACGACCGGCGCCCGATCAATGGTTCGTCCGCTGCGCGGACTTTGCCGGAGCCCTGACCGCCGGCCCCCCTTGTCTTGACATTTTCTATGGGCACAACCCGTCCGATCCGCCGACCTCCGGCCGGGCGGCGGGTCGATGCTCACAACGGGTGAAACGCCCGCCGCAGCAGGCACAGGGTGTATCCATGAGGAAAAACTCACCCATTATCATCATCACCGGCCGATCCGGATCCGGGAAAAGTACGGCCATGGCCGCCCTGGAAGACGCCGGCTTTTACTGCGTCGACAACATGCCGGTGATGCTGCTGCCGCAGTTTCTGGTGCTTTCGCTCAGCCGGGAGGCCGCCGGCCTTTCGCTGGTCATGGACCTTCGCGAAAGAGGGTTTTTATCGGCGTATCCTTCGGTGCTCGACCGGCTGCAAAAGGAAGGATACCGATTTGAAATCGTATTTCTGGAAGCCGATGAGGAGACCCTGCTTCGCCGCTACAGCCAGACGCGCCGGCAGCACCCGTTGTCGGGCGACGGGGGGTTGGTAGACGCGGTCCGGGCCGAGGCCGAGATGCTCAAACCGCTGCGAAAGAATGCGGACCGAGTAATCGACACCTCCCGGTGCTCGGTGCACGAGCTGCGGGCGATGATCCTGGAAATCGCCCAAACCTACGTTGAGCCGGCGCCGATGCGGATCAACATCATCTCCTTTGGCTTCAAGTTCGGACCGCCCCGGGAAGCCGACCTGGTCTTTGACGTTCGGTTCTTGCCGAATCCCCATTTCGACGAGGCCCTCAGACCGATGGACGGAGAAGCCGACAAAATCCGAGATTATGTCTTGAACCCTGAAAAATCGCGCTTATTTTTGACCAAACTGTTTGCTTTGCTCGATTATTCGATTCCACTGTATAAACAAGAAGGAAAAGCCTATCTGACCATCGCCGTCGGCTGCACGGGAGGAAGACACCGCTCCGTTGCCGTTGCACGGGCCTTGTATGAGCACATCACTCAGCCCGACCACCAGACCGGTTTTCAGGTCGAAATTCATCACCGGGACATTTACCAGGACTAGACCCGCCTCGGCAGGGCGGCAGGGAGAAAAAAAGGACGCTATACTATGATCGGCATTGTTATCGTGACTCACAGCCAATTGGGAGAGGCCCTGATCGAAGCTTCTGAATTCATTCTCGGCAGCCGGCCGGAGGCCGTTCGCGCAGTGTCTATCGACATCAACGAAAGCGCCGAAAAGCTGCGGAAGAAAATTGCGGAAAGTCTCAAGGAAGTGGACAAAAAACAGGGCGTGATCCTTTTGACGGACATGTTCGGCGGCACCCCTTCGAACCTGAGCTACTCCTTTTTGGAAGAGGGGCGCATCGAGGTGTTGTCGGGCGTCAATCTGCCGATGGTGGTCAAGGCGGTCAACAGCCGGGAAAAAATGAGCCTGACCGAAATGGCCGAGGCCCTGGAAAGTTACGGAAAAAAGAGCATCTCTCTTGCCAGCGGCCTGTTGAAGGGAAACAAACGCAATTCAATTTAAAGGAGGCAGCATGAGCGTAAAGATAGGGATCAACGGTTTTGGCAGAATCGGACGCCTGGTGTTCCGGGCCGCGTTGAATCATCCGGAGGTCGAAGTCGTCGCCATCAACGACCTGATGGATGCAGGCACCATGGCCCACCTGCTCAAGTACGATTCGGTCCACGGGACTCTGCCACAGGAAATTGCGGCCGAAGACCGGGCCATTAGCGTAGACGGTCGGCAGATTGCCATCACATCGGTCAAAGACCCGGAGCAGATCGATTGGAAGTCGAAGCAGGTGGACATCGTCGCCGAATGCACCGGCCTGTTCCGTGATGCGGCCAGCGCCGGCAAGCACCTCACGGCAGGCGCCCGGAAGGTGATCATCTCCGCGCCGGCAAAAGATCCGGATGTGACCGTCGTCATGGGCGTCAATTCCACCGCCTACGACCCCCGGGAGCATCACGTCATCTCCAACGCTTCGTGCACGACCAACTGCCTGGCCCCGGTGGCCAAGGTCCTGCTGGAGAATTTCGGCATCCGGGCCGGGCTGATGACCACGATCCACTCCTACACCGGTGACCAGCGCCTGCTCGATTTTCCCCACAAGGACCTGCGGCGCGCCCGGGCGGCGGCGCTGTCGATGATCCCCACCACCACCGGCGCGGCAAAGGCCGTGGCACTGGTGCTTCCCGAACTGGAAGGAAAGCTCAACGGGCTTGCCATCCGGGTGCCGACGCCTAACGTTTCCATCGTCGACGTGGTGGTCACCATCGAAAAAGACGGCGTGACCGTGTCCGACGTCAACGAGGCCCTCAAATCGGCTGCCGAAGGGGAGCTTTCCGGCATCCTCGGCTACAGCGACCTTCCGCTGGTCAGCTCGGACTACAACGGCTGCACCCTGTCTTCCATCGTGGACGGGCCGACCACCTACGTGGTGGGCAACATGGTCAAGGTGCTGTCCTGGTACGACAACGAAGCCGGCTACTCCACCCGGATGGTGGACCTGGCCGCGTTTATCGGAAACCAGCTGTAAAAACCGCTGGGACGCTGGGAAGCTTTGAATTTCACAAGACTGGGTATTGGCATGCAATTTTGAAGCGAGTATTTTCTCCATGCCCCATGCCCTATGCGCTATGCGGCACTTAATTTGAGCCTCATCAAACCCAAAAGGAGGCACGCCGATGTCTGACCGCACTCCCCTCATTGCCGGCAACTGGAAGATGCACAAGACCTGCGAGGAGGCGCAACACGCCGCAGCAGCCCTCGTCAAACTCACCGCCGGGGCTTCGGCCGTGGAGGTGATGATCGCCCCGCCCTTTACCGCCCTGGTTCCAGTGGCCGACGCCCTCAAAGGCTCCCGGGTGTTGTTGGGCGGCCAGAACCTGCACTGGGAAAGCCAGGGGGCGTTTACCGGGGAGGTCTCCGCTAAGATGCTGCTGTCGGCCGGGTGCACCCACGTGGTCATCGGCCACTCCGAGCGCCGGCAATACTTCGGCGAGACCGACCAGACGGTGAACAAAAAGATCGGCGCCGCCGTCGACGCCGGCCTGGTGCCGGTGATGTGCATCGGTGAAACCGAGGCCGAACGCGAGGCGGGCAAGACCTTTTCGATACTTGACAAACAGATTCAAAAGGGGTTAGAAGGATTTTCTTTTGAGAGGCTCAAGCGGCTGGTGGTCGCCTACGAGCCGGTCTGGGCCATCGGCACCGGCAAGACCGCCACCAGCGACCAGGCCCAGGAAGCCCACCGCTACATCCGGGGCCAGCTGGAAAAGGGCTTCGGTGCGGCGGCGGCCGGTTCGGTCCGCATCCTGTACGGCGGCAGCGTCAAGCCGGACAACATCGCCGAACTCATGGCCCGGCCGGATTTGGACGGCGCCCTGGTGGGCGGGGCCAGCCTCGATCCGGAGGTTTTTTCCCGGATCGTCCACTACCAGAAAGGATAGAGAACCGATCCATGTCGATCGTCCTAATCGCCATTCATGTTGTCGTTTGCATCGCCCTGATCATGATCGTCCTGCTCCAGACCGGAAAGGGCGCAGACATGGGGGCGGCCTTCGGCGTCGGCTCCAGCCAGACCTTGTTCGGCAGCACCGGCGCCGGCACGTTTATGGGAAAACTGACCACGGTGGTGGCGGTGGTCTTCATGCTCACCTCCCTGGTCCTGGCATACAGGGCCGGCCACCGTGGTGTCGAGTCGGTGGTCACCGACACGCCGGCGCCCATCGAGCAGCCCGCGGTTCCGGCCCCGGCCCCGCCGCCGGAAAGCGCCCCGGCCGACACGAAATAGCACATCATCCTGCGTGCCGAAGTGGTGGAACTTGGTAGACACGCTATCTTGAGGGGGTAGTGGGCTACGCCCGTGCCGGTTCAAGTCCGGCCTTCGGCACCAGCACTTTTCAAACCCGCTGATATTTCAGCGGGTTTTCAATTTTTAGCACTCTATATCCCATCGATACATCCTTTTCTTCTCTTCTTGACAATATGTCAGATATGATATATTTAGGTTTCTATGAGTCCGAATGATAAACCCCTGGTCTGGATGCATGGGGAGGTGTCGACACCTCCATTCTCAGAAAAAGCGCGAATTGAAGCGGGTTATTTGCTGCGGCAGTTGCAGAAGGGGCTAAACCTTTCTCTGCCATTCTCCAGGCCAATGCCGTCAATCGGCTCTCGCTGTCACGAACTCAGGATCCTCGATGAAAACCGGGCTTGGCGTATCCCATATAAGACATATACCGATGCGATTCTGATTCTGGAGGTTTTCGAGAAAAAATCCGCCAAGACGCCAAAATCTGTAATTGATACCTGTAGGCAAAGAATCACGGCCTATGAGGCCGCCATCAAAAAAGAGGGAAGAACTAATGGATAAAAAGAAAAGAAAATCGCTGGAAGCTAAGGGATTCATGATCGGCTCTGTCAATGAGTTTCTCGACCTCAGCAAGGAAGAGTCTGAGTACATCGAACTCAAATTGTCGCTCAGCAAGAACCTGGCCGAAACCCGTAAAAAGAAAAAGCTTACCCAGGCGCAGCTCGCGAGGATGATCAAATCCAGCCAATCCCGTGTAGCGAAAATGGAAAAAGGAGATCCGACCGTATCGGTGGATCTCCTTGTCAAATCGCTGATAGCCTTGGGAGCCGACAAGAAGAGCATCGCCAAAGCCATTGCTTGATTCGCTACCTTTCCTCCGAACCGAAGGGTTGAAATGCCCAGGAAATATGAAATCATCATTTTCTGGAGTGACGAGGATAACGCCTATGTCGCCGAGGTTCCAGAGCTTGCCGGATGCATGGCCGACGGCAGTAGCTACCAAGAGGCGCTTGCTGGAGCCGAAATTGCAATTTTCGTAATTCGCGAATCGCGAATACTGACCCAAAATGAATCCATCACCCAAGTAAGATCCTATGGGGCATCCGTCTTGATCTCATAGCCGATTGAACGATATCCCTTAACCCGCCGCTCAAACATCCTCGCCAAAACCGGCACCTCCGAATCCACGTAATCATAGATCAAAACCTCCTTTTTTCGATCATGGATTCGATGGAGCCGTCCGGCATATTGCGACAGGGTTCCCTTCCAAGAGATCGGCATGGTCAGAAACAAGGTATCCAATCTTTTCTCATCGAACCCCTCCCCCAAGCACCGCCCGGTAGCCAGAAGAGCTTTTTCCGTTTCGTCTGGAAGGGATTCGAGCGCCTTCAGGGCGGCTTGTCGCTGCTTTTTCCCCATTGCACCTTTCATTACGATCAGATTCGAGATTTTGTTCTCAAGGAGGCTTCTAAGCTCCTCAAGATGCTCTTTTCGTTCTGTCAGAATTACCGGGAACCGGCCTTTGGATACGATCTCCATAACATCAGCAAGAATCACCTGGTTGCGCTTTTCATTTTTCAATAAGGATCGATAGATTTCATGTATCGCCGTGTATCGATCCGCCTCGAAAAAGGCCGGCATTTTGAATGCCGTTTCTCTCTGAATAACCTTGTGGATAAATGGCCTTTTTTCTGCCTGTCGCTTGTCATCGACCCTGTAGCGAACCGGGCCGCAGTTCATGAAAATAATGGGGTGATGACCGTCTTTTCGGATAACCGTTGCAGAGAGCCCCGTGACAAATTTCGCTTTACACTGTCTGGCAACGATCTCAAAACTTCTGGCCGATATATGGTGACACTCGTCGACGATGAGATGGCCGTAATCGGCGACGATGTCATCGACGATTCCCTTCCTGCTGAGGCTTTGAATCGTTGCCACGTCGATTATCCCGGATGGCTTTCGCTTCCCGCCGCCGATTTGGCCTATCTCCTTGCCAGCAATTTTGAGAAACATCTGCAGGCGTTCGATCCACTGATCGAGAAGCTGCTTCAGGTGAACAAGAATCAGGGTGTTCACCGATCTTTCGGCAATCAGATAGGATGCGACAACCGTTTTACCGAAAGCGGTCGAAGCCGCCAACACACCTGTGGTGTGTTTTAGAAGTGCATCAGCTGCGGTCTGTTGTTCCGTCCTCAGGGAGCCGGTAAACGGTGCTCTTATCCGAGTGCCTTCGGACCTTTCGTCGATTATGTCTGTTTGGATTCCACAGGAATGAAAAAGCGCAATGGCCTCATCCAGGCATCCCCGCGGAAGCCCGAAATGCTTTGGAAAATCTTCAGCACAATGCACAATGCGCGGTTTGTCGAAGGTCGGAAACCGCATTGTCTGAGCTTTGTAAAACTCAGGATTTTGAAATGCAGCCAAGCGGATCAGCTTGTTTTTCAGTGTCGGCGGCAGCCCTTTCTTTTCGATGAAAATCTGATTGGCCAGCACCAATTCGACACGATCCGGCAATTCGTCCAAGATCATGGTTTCTGGTTTGCTCCCGGACGGACTATACAACCAGGGTGCCACATCGTCTTCATCCGTGCTGATGAATCGGACACCGAGGACTCCACCCTTATGGGCAGCTTGGTCGACGATGGGCTGAACATCTTCGGCAGTCATGCGCCGGATACCCGAGAGGAATTTCCACTGATCCGAATAGGGAGTGCCATTTCGATCAATGAATAGGCTGTTGCCATCCTCCCTTGCCCTGCCCTGCAGAGGAAGTGCAATCAGGTTCCCGAATCCTCCTTTGGGAAGTGTGTCCTGGATAGGGAAAAAACGATCGTAGGAGTCAAACCCCATCTCGGGGCGGGATTCCATGGCTTGCGTCAGCATGAACGATCCCAATTGGCGGGCGACTTTTGCAGAAATTGGCTCGGCGAAGAAAATCCAGATATGGCAGCCGTTGCCCGACCTGGATCTTTCAAGGGCAGCCGGCACACCGAATTTCGTGCAGGTTTCCAGATAGGCCTCGGCGTCCTCTTTCCATGTTGCCTTATCGAAATCTACTGCCAGAAAACAGCAGGTTTCGTCGGTCCGCATCGGATAGACACCGATGACAAACTCCTGCCGCCGGGGATCGGCGGGATCATGACCAACCAAATGATTCCGAACAACCTCATCGGAGAGCGGAATAAAATCCCGATTTTCGCAATTACCGCATTTGATTTTTGGTTTTTTGCAAACAGGCCGAACCCACTCATTTCGGCAAACCGGCTGATAACCGCTTTTTCCAGTTCGCTTACTTTCAAAGCGTTTAGGATACACGTCTTCGCGTCCATGGAACAACAAACGGAAAAGAACAATTTTTTCATTTTCGGGGGAATTTCGGGTTACGGTCGAGGAGGATGAATCGCCGAAGGTTTCCTTGTGCTCAGCAATGGAATTTTTTTGCGTCAGAAGTTGATCAAGCCTCTGCTTCAGTTCTTTTCTCTTTGCATCCAGTTCGGACAGCTGGTTTCTGATCGCCTCTATCTGTTCATTTATGAATTGCGATTCCATCAAGGCATTGTCCCTGGAACCCGAAGACCGTTAATAGGGAGAAAAGGCCGGAATGATCAGCGATAGGTAGTTTTGTGGAGGAGTCAGAAGTGGATGGAGGATTACGTCACATATTGTTCTCAATGTCGGCAATCATCCTTTTGACCGTTTCAATCAGTGCAGGAATATCTTTCTGGCAAATGTCGTACAATTGTTCGGCATTCACC